>Ga0041059_1001447_pt1 | contig 18762 bp, 18 predicted proteins | sample AraColnosormetaG_FD_56232 | JGI IMG/M metagenome (GOLD analysis project Ga0041059, IMG submission 56232) | Arabidopsis roots microbial communities from North Carolina, USA - Col MF nosort | ecosystem: Host-associated > Plants > Roots > Unclassified | place: USA: North Carolina | collected...
TTTTTTTAAAGAAATCTTGTGTAGTTTTTATTTTAATTTACAAGTTTAACTTGTTCTGTGATTAAGAAACCAATAACTAAAATTATTTCTATGAGTCGGAACAAAAAACAAACTAAATTTGTAATTTAAAACAGCTGGAAAATTATATAACGGTTTCTTTAATCAAAGAATATGAGTATGACCAATAGCTCAAAAGATCCTTTTATAATTGTTGTTGTGTATGTAGTTAAGGTTTTGGTTATGACGGCAATCGCCTTCACAACATTAACTTTTGTTCAATCATTCATTGGCCATGAGAACCTTGTTCGTGTGAATTTTGTGCTGCCTCGTTACAATCACAATCTAAGCACATCATCTCTTTACCTTTGTGGTGAGTTTGAATAATCAGTCTTTGTTTTAGTTGAGAATCTCATTTGACACGCTTGTTAAAACAAATGTGGAAAAGTGTGGAAAAGTTTTCCATATGGTTGATTCTAGCGACATAGGGAAATGCAGCAATTTGGAGTGAATATGCCTTACTTCCATCCATTCATGGCAGTAATATTATGTTCTAATAGACTAGTTGATATCCTTAAAATATGTATAATCTCTAATAAGCTTTTTTCTTTATTTCTCTACATAATGAATGAATTCCATGATGTTCACAATGCTAAACATGTTTTAGGTGATGTGATTTGCATATAAAAGTTTTTTCATATGCATATGTTTTGCTCATGTTTTGCATAGTTATGTTATGCATAATGCATGCATCTATATATTTATCATTCATATATCATGTTAAAAATAGGTTTAAATACCATGATTTTTTTTGTAAGAAAGGTTTTAACTTTTCTCTTCCTTGTGAACTTCAAAACTTCCATATCTTAAAAAAAAAATCTTGTGTAGTTTTTATTTTACTTTACAAATATAACTTGTTCTGTGATTAAGAAACCAATATCTAAAATTATTTCTATGAGTCGGTACAAAAAACAAACTAAATTTGTAATTTAAAATAGCTGGAAAATCATATGATGGTTTCTTTGATCAAAGAACAAGTTAAATTTGTAATTTGAAATAAAAAAGTACGAACATAATATGAATTGATTTTGTTTAAGTTTATTAAATAAATATAATTTTCAACAAAATAAATGTGAAGTAGAAATTTAAAATTGTATGTATGAGAGACATAATTTTATGAAAAATACTTGGGTTCACCCCCTAAGATTTATAAACAGATTTAAATTTTACAATTATACGAGGTTAAATATATAATTTTATTGGATACCTGAAAACATATCATTTTACATGTAAATCATTTTCACAGATAATCACTATTGCTACATGACAAGTAAATAACTTTTAGAGATATACTAATTGAAAGCATCTCCAAGAGATACTTCGTATATAGAGTATGTAAATTTCAAATATAAAGTATGAGTAGTTTCTTCTCCAAGAGTATACTTCAAATATGAAGGTTTTAAAATGTGTATTTTGCATTATAGTCCTTATATTATTCATAATAATTTTAAAACAATCTAACTTTTATAAATAACTCTAAAACATACATTAAAATATTACACATAATCTTAATTAACAAAACAATACGTTTATAAATAAAATACATATAAATAAAAATAAAAAATACATAAATTTACCTGAATATTAGTATTGTTGTAATATTTTAATTTGTGTATTATTTTTGTGTTCATATAATTTTATTTCCATGTAATTTTATTATCATTGTGTTGCTTGAATTTGTATTAAATTTTTAATATAATAGTTTGTTTGTAATATTTGTTTTTAATTCTATGTTATATTTTAAATATTAATATTTTGAATTTATTTGAAAGGTCTATATATTAAATTTTATATGTAACAATTAAATTTATAAGATATATGTGAAATGCTTTGAATATATAATAATTTAAGGACTATAATGATAAACAAATAATTTGTAAGATTATTTATGAAATATATAATTTTAGGGACTTAAATGCAAATAAAAAAGATGTAACTTCAAATTTAAAGTATTGAATAGTGATACTCCAAATATAGAGTATCAATATTTTATCAATTAAATGTCCAACCTGATATTATTATGAATTCTATCATCTTTTAGAGAATTTTATTTTCTCTTCTCAAACACTTTTTGGTTTTTCAAAAAATAACATTAGATTGAGAGTTTTTATTTATGTAGCTTATAAAAACCAAAAAGAAAAAAAAAACTTAACCAAACAAATGATATTAAAAATTTGAAAACCCAAAAAAACTGAAACTGAACTACTTTAACTGTAACCAACCTAAACTGAACCGAATCATACCTAATTACGTTTCCGTCCAGTTGGGGTAATTATTTTGTCCACCTTTATAGTAAGTATCTCCAATGGTTGTCTCTAATGGTTTCTGGTTTCTGATTTCTATTTTTCGCTCTTTGGTTACCGAGCCGAACCATTTAGGTTGAGCAAAACCATAACCGAATGGTTTAAAATGTAAATTATGGTTTGGTTTGGTCGATTTAGGTTCGGTTAAAATGCCTCATTTTTGGCGCCGTAGGGTTCTTAAATCGTTCCTGAGAATTTGATCCGTTCTTATTTGTGATTCCCCCACTCTCTTGCGATTTTCCCAGAAAAATTGTCGTTCTAGGTTACTCATTAACTTCAAAAGGTCTGTGTTTTTGGCGAGAAATTGGTGGTGGAGCGTTCGTCGCTAATTCAAATAAAAAAATCACTAGGGTTTGGAGTTCTGGAATTTGGGATTAACCAGTAGTTATGTACGAGTCATTACAGTTTCCTCCTTTGTTTGGGTTTCATTAAGATCAATTAATGGTTTCTGGAACTTGCATTATGATTTACTAGAATCAACTTGTTGTAGGATCCATATAAAGGACTGTTTTTAGTCGCCTGAACAGTGTGAATTCGATGGATTTGTCTTCTGATCAACTCGTGATGAAGATTGTTGAAATGGGTTTTGAAAAGTTGGATGCTTTGGAGGCTGTAAAAGCTGTAGGTGGTAAGTCATGTGATGATGCTGTTGAGTATATTTTGAAGGGAAATCATAGAACTGGTGGGTTCAAGCCGGCTAGTTTGCTATGTTCTTCAGGGAGTAATAAGATTCTTGGTAAAAGAGCTATGCCATCTTCGTTTTCTTCTTCGGAGTCAAAGCGTCAGTCTAGTTTGCTTGACCATTTTAGATCTGTGAACCAGAACAAGAAAAAAGGCGACACCTTTGGGACTGTAGAAGTGGACTCTCAGTTAGAAACGGTGTCTGAGCATTCAGAAGAGGTGAGAAAGTCTTTAGCTCCAGTGTTTATGGAGTCTAGTTGTTTTCCTGAAGGACAATTGTTGAATGGTTGCTCAGAGGCTTCATCATCGTGGGAGAAAAGAGTTAATTCTATACTACGAAACCGGTTTGGTATTTCATCCCTGAGAAGTTTCCAAAGAGAGGCTTTGTCAACATGGGTTGCGCACAAGGACTGTCTTGTTCTAGCTGCAACGGGATCTGGTAGTTTCTGTTTTCGTCGCTGATGTCGTCGTCATTCTTACATGATGTTAACAATATTCTAATTGTGTTTTCTATGTTTTTATCACGCAGGGAAATCTCTTTGCTTCCAGATTCCTGCATTATTAACGGGAAAAGTTGTTGTCGTAATTTCGCCTTTGATAAGCTTGATGCATGATCAATGCCTCAAGCTATCAAGGCACAAAGTCTCTGCTTGTTTTCTTGGTTCAGGCCAACTTGATAATTGCATAGAAGAGAAGGCAATGCAGGGAATGTATCAGATCATATATGTTTGCCCTGAGACAGTGGTCCGGTACACAACACAACCTTTCTAAAATTTTCTCAAGTGCATTTGTTTGTTTATTTTCCTTGCTTAAAGAAAGATGAAAACTTGATCGCAGACTGATTAAACCACTCCAGAAGCTTGCAAAGACTCATGGAATTGCTCTTTTTGCAATTGATGAAGCGCATTGCGTATCAAAGTGGGGACATGATTTCCGTCCGCACTACAGGTATGATTTTAAGAGTCAAGACTTGTTATTGTTATTTCTCAAGTTCTGTTGTGGGTAAACTTAGTTTCTAAACAAATAGATTTCCCACTGCCGGATCTTCAGGAAATTATCGGTGTTGCGGGAAAATTTCTGTGCCAGCAATTTGGAATTCTTAGAATATGATGTACCGATAATGGCATTGACTGCAACAGCCACTGTTAACGTTCAGGAAGATATTCTTGAGTCACTTCACCTGTCAAAGGAAACAAAAATTGTACTTACTTCATTTTTCAGGCCAAATCTACAATTTTCTGTGAGTTTCCAGCGTAGAGTTAATTTCTCTTTTCATATATGGAACTCTTTCTGCATTTGTAAAAGATTAGCAGATGAATCTGTATTTTTCTAATTGCTGCTGATGTGTGTATCGTGAGATGTACAGCATAAAGCTGATAATTCACTGTTATTTACAGGTTAAACATAGTCGAACCAAGTTTGCATCTTCATATGCAAAGGACTTCCAAAACTTAGTTGACTTATACTCTGAAAAGAAAAACTCTACCGGGAAAAAGCTAGCAGTAATCTCACGAGAGTCAGAGGAGCAGACTGATTTTGGTTCTCACGATTCTGAAAACATCCATGAGACGGATTATGATGAGGATGAAGAGGATCAAGAAAACTCCCTGGCAAAGAAAAACAGTTCAAATGGGAAAGAATTGTCAGAAGCGTATCTGGAAGATGAAACTGACATTTTCCAGAGTGTTGATGATTGGGATGGTAAGCTCCTTTTCACTTTTGTTTGGAAACAGAGAGTGATCTAAAACTGTTGATAAAATTACATAACCTTTGATTAGAAAATAGGTGAGTGCATACTAAATTGAAAATAGCGTTACTAAAATAAATATATTTGGCAACTGGCCATTATCCCCTTGGTTAAGTAAGTTGTCACCTCCTGTGCAAATCAAATGGTCGAAAAGGGTCAACGTCACTTATTTAAAGTAAATGATATATGCAGACAACAGAATTAAAAGTCTTCGGTTTTTTCTATTAGTTTTTTAATATATCATTGCTGTTGAGAAATGGTGATTCAGATCAAATTTAATCATTGCAGTGGCTTGTGGCGAGTTTTGCGCAATGCCTTCTTGTGAACTCCTGGAAATACCTGTCCCTTCTGAAAAGCAAAAGGATTTAGAAGGACTGACAATCATATACGTTCCTACAAGAAAGGAGAGTGTCAACATTGCTAAGTATCTTTGTGGGGTTGGACTGAAAGCTGCAGCTTATAATGCATCGGTATGGACTGATAAATCTTCTTACTTTTTCCTGCTATAAGAAGCCCTTTGCACTGTTTTTTAGGAATGAAATTTGTCAACCTTTGTTAACTTGGTTGTAGAAATTTTGTTTCCAATTTCTGATGGAAAAATTTTGTATTCCAAATTAAGAGCTGTTCTTTTTAAATATTGGTATGGATGTATGAACAGTTTGTTACGTTTCACAGTTGCCAAAAAAACATCTCAGACAAGTGCACCAGGACTTTCACGATAATAAGCTGCAGGTATATACATAGAAAAGAAAACCTTAATGTTCTATATGTGTTATGGCTCAAACTTAGTGATCTACTCTGTTATCCACTTCGCTATTCCTGCTTCTTTTTATTGGAATACTACGTGGAAGATCACTAACGTTGTTTTACGCCTCTGCAGGTTGTTGTTGCCACAATTGCGTTTGGAATGGGAATTGACAAGAAAAATGTTCGGAAAATCATACATTATGGTTGGCTGCAGGTCTCTCGAAGCTCTTATAAGATTTCTATATTTAACATTTCACATCTCCTAGAATTACGTGCTATTCAAATTTGTTGAGCTCTCTAATACTGAAATAATGAAATTTTACAGAGCTTGGAAGCATACTACCAAGAAGCTGGTCGAGCTGGAAGAGATGGCGAATTGGCTGAGTGTGGTGAGTTGATTAATGATTTGGCTGTGTAAATGTACTCTTGTTTGTCATGGCTGATGGAAGTAACTATCTGATATTTACAGTGCTCTATGCTGATCTATCGAGAGCACCAACGCTTTTGCCAAGCCGTAGGAGCAAAGAACAGACAGAGCAAGCATACAAGATGCTATCTGACTGTTTCAGGTCTCTATACTAGTCAGATACGTGGGAGTGCATATTCACTTATCGTTCTATATTCTTTTATATTCATTCTCCTTTCTTATGCAGATATGGAATGAACACTTCACAATGTCGGGCCAAAATACTTGTGGAGTACTTTGGGGAGGAATTTAGTTCCAAAAAGTGTAACTCGTAAGTCCTATCCTTTTATCTAAAACCCATCAAGTCAAACTACCAAATAGTTGTAAAACCTTTCCAATCTATGAAACAGATGTGATGTTTGCACTGAAGGGCCTCCGGAGCTAGTAGATGTACGAGAGGAAGCTAATCTTTTGTTTCAAGTAATCACTGCTTTTCATGTAAGCCATTTGATTAATCCCAGAACTTCATTTAAAAGTTTGCTTGTTTCGTATGAGTGATATACAATCAAACATATTTCTATTTAGTATTTGAGATTTCGTCTACTACTGTATAACCTTTCTTTCTGAAACTTAAGCCGCTAGTATATTAGTTGCAGGTAGACAATGACTCTGAGCATGCACCATATGAAGATTATGGACTCGGCAACAGCAAACAAAATAAATTATCCCACAAGCCAAATCTTCTGTTCTTCATCAGTAAACTCAGGGAACAGGTAAATCTTCTGTTTCAACAAATTACATAGTGCATTATGTTCTTGATGATATTAATGTGATGCCTTTGGTTAGTGTAGTGTGAAAAATTCAAGGAAACAGATTGTCTTTGGTGGAAAGGTCTTGCCCGTATCATGGAAGCCGAAGGATACATCAAAGAGATGGATAACAAGGTACACTAGTAACCAAAAAACCAACCTTTCTTATGATCCATTTATCGGTAAAGGCGTAAAGCTACGATCACATATTCGGTTAAAACCATGTTACTGATCTGTGTTGCAGGATCGTCGAGTTGAGATTAAATTCATACAACCAACAGAAAAAGGGAAGAAACAACTAGATTTCCAAGATGACAAACCACTCTATGTTTATCCAGAAGCCGACATGCTACTTTCGTTGAAACAAGATAGAACATACAGTGGATTCTCTGAATGGGGAAAAGGATGGGCAGATCCAGAGATCCGGCGCCAGCGGTTAGAGAGAAGAGAAAGAAAGCCTCGAAGAGAAAGGAAACCCCGAAAAAAACGAACACGAGGACGTTCTTCGACGAAGTTACATCCATGGAGAAGCAAAGAATAAGAATCTCAACCCTCTTTAAGTAATGAATCCACTTTATATTCTTTTACCAAACCCATTATTCCATTCATGGATCTTTATGGAAGCATAATACTTCTTTCTACAATTGCTATATCAGGCTCCTTCTTTGCTCTGAGTCCCATCTTGAGGCATAGATACCGCGCCATCGAGAAGCTGAGGCTTGTAAACGAGGCTTTGGTAACGGCGGAAGAGAACGTAACAAGGCTTCAAGAACGTCATGATGTGATTCTCAAAGAGATATGTTCTTATTATCTCGTTAACACCGAGCTCCATGAAGCTTTGGTTTCATCTCGTGCAGCCATTAATGATGCTTCTTCATTTGTCATGGAGCTTAGAAGATTACAGTTGAATATCTTAAACTCTCTTTCTTAATCACATTTTTTGTACTTATTACACTAATTAAAACCAGAGTTTGGGTAATAATTTTTGTTTCCTTAATTTTCCGAATTATCCGCTAATTTTCTACTCTAATTCTCTGGATATTTTAAATAATAGTAATAATCTGCTGTCAAAATAAGATAAGAAAAAGACATAAAGCTGATTATCTTGTAGAACGTGTGGGGAATGAATCTAACGGCTGATATCACTCAAGTGTTCTTTTCCACCTTCCTTTTACAACACCCACGTGTAATGTCATACAAAGAAGTCATTACGACCGTTAGATCAAAGCCAACAAGATCCAATCTTAACGGCTAAGATAAATTACTACACGGATCGCCAACGTGGCAATACGTGGTATATACATACACGTCGTTCTTTCCTCATTTTAAGCAAATCGTAAACCGCCACAAAACCGAAAAAAACACTAATTGTGCTTTCCCTTTAGATTCATTTGTATTTTCTTTTGGAGCTTTTGAACAATGGAGTCATCACAAGCAACGACGAAGCCAACGAGAGGAGCAGGAGGAAGGAAAGGTGGAGATAGGAAGAAGAGTGTTAGTAAATCTGTTAAAGCTGGTCTTCAATTTCCCGTTGGTCGTATCGCTCGTTACTTGAAGAAAGGTCGGTACGCTCTCCGATACGGTTCCGGTGCTCCGGTTTACCTCGCCGCCGTTCTCGAATACCTAGCCGCCGAGGTATATTCAATCTCAGATCTCGTTGCATTTTGAATCGATTTATTTTGTGTATCTATTAGATCTGTTTAATTTTGAAGTTCTAATGAATTGAACCGGTTTGGTTTAGGTACTTGAGCTAGCTGGGAACGCAGCGAGAGATAATAAGAAGAACAGGATAAACCCTAGGCATCTATGTTTAGCGATAAGGAACGATGAGGAATTGGGGAGATTGCTTCATGGAGTTACTATTGCTAGTGGTGGTGTTCTTCCAAACATTAATCCAGTTCTTCTTCCTAAGAAATCAACAGCTTCTTCTTCTCAAGCGGAGAAAGCTTCTGCTACCAAATCTCCTAAGAAGGCTTGATAAAGAATAGTATCGATGTTGCTTTTTGGTTATATTCGGATCTTAGATGAAGAAGAAGAAGAAGAAGAAACAACTTGTTTTTTGTTTTAGAGGATTTGTGTAGGTATCTGAAATCTTCTTCTCTTTGTTTTGGTTTGTCTTATGTAAAAACCATGGGAAGATGATTATGTTTGTTAACGCAATTTGTAATGGAAAATAATTAAGTTCTGGGATTAGTAACTTCATCTGTCTAATTAATTTCTGGGTTTCGTACTTGTTGATTTAAACAATTTAGGTGGATTAATTGAAATGGTTTTGGTATACACATGGAAAGATTCAGTACAGTTAATGACATTAATTAAAGTAGATAATAATCACGAAAAACATGACATTAATTAAGAAAATGATTGTTCAAATTGGGCTTTGTTTGGGCTTAGTTGATAGGCCCGTTAGAATTTATGTTCTTGGTTCATCTACGAGATTCTGGAAAAGGGGTTTTGGTTTTCCGGTGGGGTTTAGAATTTAAACAAGACGCGATTTCGAATTTCGTTCTTGTAGAATCAAATTGTTTGGTTTCAATCTTGGATTTGCGATGATGAATTTTCTGGTTCGATTCTTCTCTGCGATTGTTCAATTTCTTGTTTAATTTGGTTAAAATTTCACTGACTCATTTGTTTTTTTCTGGGTTTAGAGAAGAGCTGTATCATCTTCTAAAAGAAGCGAGCTTATTCGCATCATTTCTGTTGCTACTGCTACTTCTGGAATTTTATATGCTAGTACTAATCCAGATGCAAGTAAGTTACTATTACCAAGAACCATCTTCTTCATTATGCGTTGTATTTGTCTCTCTTGGTGTTGTGGTTTAATGTGATATGTATTCTAGGAACTCGAGTATCGCTTGCTATACCTGAATCTGTTCGAGAATCTTTGTCGTTACTGCCTTGGCAGATTTCACCGGGTTTGATTCATCGTCCTGAGCAAAGCTTATTCGGTTCGTAGCAAAATTTTCTGATATCTGAATATGATCAATGCCAAATTTACTCTAGAGGTGCAAGTTGCAACTTTGGAATGTCTGTTTCTGTGTATATGATATAGGAAATTTCGTGTTTTCTTCGAGAGTTAGTCCGAAATCAGAAGCACCTATAAATGATGAGAAGGGAGTTTCTGTTGAAGCTTCGGATAGTAGTTCGAAACCAAGTAATGGCTACTTAGGGAGAGATACTATAGCCAATGCGGCTGCTAGAATTGGACCAGCGGTTGTCAATCTTTCGGTTCCTCAGGGTTAGCTTCTTTCTTGTTTTTATCTTTCTTTTGATTTCACTTTAGAATTCACAGTGGTGGTTTGGTGATCTTGTGAATGTTGTAGGTTTCCATGGGATATCTATGGGGAAAAGTATCGGTTCTGGAACGATCATTGATGCTGATGGCACGATACTGACTTGCGCTCATGTTGTAGTTGATTTTCAGAACATTCGTCATTCTTCTAAAGGGAGGGTATGACTAAAACATCAAATATGTTTACTCATACAATCTTGCAAAGGATCTTGGAATAACTTTTGTCTTTGGAATACATATGGTTAATTATAAGATTGGTTTCTTCTACGGATTTATCTTTGATGGAATCTGTTTAGAACATATCTGAAGTTTAGAGTTGTTGAATTATAGGTAGATGTGACGTTGCAAGATGGTAGGACGTTTGAGGGTGTGGTGGTGAACGCTGATTTACAATCCGACATTGCATTAGTGAAGATAAAGTCAAAGACGCCATTGCCAACTGCTAAACTTGGTTTTTCGAGTAAGCTTCGTCCTGGAGACTGGGTAATAGCGGTAGGTTGTCCTCTGTCTCTCCAGAACACAGTAACTGCTGGTATTGTCAGGTAAAATAAACACATGTACTTGCAAAAGATTTATTCTATATATTTGATAAGTTCTTATAGTCAGAATTGTTGATTTTTTTCTTTCCGGTTTTGCTTTTTCTTGGTGCTAGTTGTGTTGATCGCAAAAGCAGTGATTTGGGTTTAGGAGGCAAACATAGAGAGTATCTCCAAACAGACTGCTCGATCAATGCGGTAACTTACATCTTTCTGTCTCTATGAATGGGAAAGTCATTACATATTGACTTGCAGATTTTGTGTTTTTGAGATCCTTGTGCTATATGTGTGTCAGGGAAACTCTGGTGGGCCTCTTGTAAATTTGGATGGGGAAGTGATTGGTGTTAATATCATGAAAGTTTTAGCTGCAGATGGTCTTGGATTTTCCGTGCCAATTGACTCGGTATCTAAAATCATCGAGCATTTCAAGAAGAGTGGGTATGCTAGTAATCTCAGTATAGTTTCATCATGTATCACATCTTAAAGGTTGGGAGGAGTTAAACAAAAGGTTATTGTTGCAGTAGAGTTATTCGGCCATGGATTGGGCTCAAAATGGTCGAACTCAATAACTTGATCGTTGCTCAGCTAAAAGAACGAGACCCAATGTTTCCTGATGTCGAAAGAGGCGTTCTTGTTCCTACGGTGAGTACCCATCGATCAAGAAGATCCAAAGAAAAAATGTATAATCCAAGTTTTGTCAAACTTTTGCATATTCACTTATATAGTTGCATGATCATTGTTTGGCAGGTGATTCCGGGATCACCGGCTGATCGAGCTGGCTTCAAACCAGGAGATGTTGTTGTGAGATTTGATGGGAAGCCGGTCGAGACCATCAAAGAGGCATGTGTCGTCTCTCTCCCTCTCTCTTTTTCTCACACTCTCTTTTTCTCACACTCTCTTTGTCTTCTTAGTGTTCGTGTGTGAATGAATTTTAATTGCAGGTGATAGAGATAATGGACGACAGAGTTGGGAAGAGGATGCAAGTAGTTGTGGAAAGATCAAATAAAGAAAGGGTCACACTAGAAGTCATTCCTGAGGAGGCTAATCCAGACATGTGAGACGAGACGACGACTGAGACAGTTTTGTAATGGAAACTTCACGATATTCAACCAAATGTGTTGAAATAGGATTTTAGCTTCATTTGAATTTCTTTATTTTGGTTTCATTTTTGGTCTCATGGTTCCTTTCTCGACCACTTTATAACGGAACTAAAAAGTGAGACGTAGCAAATTATATTCATTTAAAATTAATGTTCGTTTTTTGCGAATAAAGTAATACCAACAGGCAGGCTTTCCACCAAATCTAACCTTGTCCAGTTGGTTGTGTACTGGTTTAGGCCTCTACACTTCAGGACAAGAGTTCGACTCGTATTTGGTACCAAGTCGTGCCATCTCTTTCTCTCTCTCTCTTTCGCCTTCACAATCCAATATCCATGTCGATGTTGTTGTATTGAACTTAAAGAGAGGTAATAAAAATTACCTTTTTTTTGAATAAGATCAAAATTTTATATTTTTTTTACTGTAATCACAATTTCTTCCTATAGCTTTAATTTTCAACTTTGCTCAGCCATTTTGGGCAGGCCTAAATTTACACCAAGTAGATTAAGACCAAATGAGAATATATAACGTAACACAACAATGGAATTGGTTCCGCATAGTGCATCAAATATCAAAAGCATACAACTTCAAAAAATAATACACGAAATATAAAACAAGCCTGGGAGAGGGAGAGGGAGAGAGATTCATCATTATAAATTGTAATACATGATTTAAAGTTAACGAACCAAACTAATACCTAACATACAATATTATCACCAAAAACCAAACAAACACTCACATTTTCTCTCAACGGGCTTCGTTTTGTTACAAGGGATGATAAGGGACGTAGCCCAATAAGCCCGTGACGTTAGCCACTACTTCGTTGCATTTTGACAAAAGGTTGAGCATCTGGTGAGAGATGTCCCCAGCGCTAACCGCTGGGATCGGGCCACGGAAGTTTCTTGAAGGTGGCATTGGTGGTTCGACGTGGTCTACTGGTTTAATGGGAAGTTGTTGTGGTTTTGTGTATTGTGGAGGGAGAGGAAGAATTGGAGGCAATGTAGAAGGAGGAAGCTGTTGATGATGAACAACGTTTTGAAACTTCTTACTAACAAATTCCATTGGAACAGATGATGATGATGAAGAAGGTCCACTGTTTCTATTCAAGGTCATTGTGACCTGTGGTGGCTCGGTGTTTGCTTTACTCGAGTTTTCTTCACCACCTAACATGAATTTGACTCTTACGGCTGCGCGGTTACCGTTTCCATTGTTGCTACTACTGCTCGGGTCATCAACTGGTTTCTTCAAACAGGATTTGAGGTTGACGTTTGGTGGCGGTAATGTTGGTTGGTGAAGCGGTGGTGCTTGGTCCAACCACTGGCTCTGTGGTTCATCATCTTCCTTGGTGTTTTCTGGCTCACGAGGCTCGGCTTTAGGAGCATCCACATCACGGAGAAAGTACTTTACATTCACGTTTCCAAATAGAGTGTTGTTTCCTGTTGCATATCGAAAAGCAGTCTGGGCATCGGCTTTGTACAGAAAGACAACACGGCAGGTCGATGATTTCCAGAAAACCCTAATGGCGGATTGATCTAACAGCCCGAAGCGACCAAACCTCGCCTTTAGCAATGCGGCTGAAGGGAGAGATGTGCCAGGTGGGAATTTCATGACCAGCATTGTTGGCTCAACCACCTTAACTGATGGAGCTGTTTTCTTCCCGGTTTGACCTCTGGCTGGTTTTGCTTGTACCACCCTGCTTGGCTCTCTTATTGGTTTTATACTATCCTTTGCTTCTCGAATGATCTTCTTTTCAGAAGCCATTGATTTCAACTGATTAGTTTTCTTCAGCTTCTTAGCTGATGGGATTTCATCTTGACGATCAGAAGAGAGCCGTTTTTTTCCAGCTTTTGATGGGTCTTCGGTTCTCTTCACTGTCTTGACAGGTTTTGAGGGTTTTGTGTCTCTGGCATTTTCGACAGTAGCATCAGAGGAAGATACAGACAAGCTTTTCTGGTAATTAAGTGAACGGAAACGGAGAAAAAATTTCCTAGCAGTTCCAAAAGAAGCAACGGATAAACCGTGGAAAGGGTCAAGAGAGAGATCTTGCAGATGGCTCAACAGCTGCGGCACATCGGCTTCCATATAGGTTTGTAAATGCGCTGAACCAAGCTGGGACAATTTCTTGGCCCCAGCTTCCCCAGAATACAAATTTTTTCTCTTCACTGGATGGTCAGAATCAGGCTCTTTCTTCTTTTTCTTTTTCTTTTTTGGCTCTGAAGGAGGATTCTCCGAGCTCATTTCACTTGAAGATCGTTTAGCAACTTTGACTTTCTTGATTACAGACCCTGTGGAACTTTTCCCCTCAGATGCTGAGGTATGAGACTCAAGCAGAGGCTGGAGAGAACTTCCAGCTGATCCAAGATCTGTTCCAGCTTCTTCTTTAGGTTTAAGACTCGCCATAGCTTCAGATTTCCCATGCTCTGGAAGTACAGCAGCTCTTTCTTCCATTCTCTCCTTTGATTTTTCAGCTAGACCCTTTTCTTCATCAAGAGAGGGCTTTGAAGCTGAAAATTCTTTACCAGGAATAGCTGTATTTGAAGAGGCAAAATCCATGCTGACGATCCCAGACTTCTCATCTTTCATTGGAGTTTGAAGCGTCGGAGCTCTTCTCTGCAGCCCAAAATCCCCATCCAAAGATCCATCAATTCCCTGGATATGAGAAGCTTCTGAACTTGCTTCAATTTCGCCAAACTGAACAGACTTATCACCAGCTTCATCCCTTCGTTTGAGAAGATACTTGTCTTTTTTTTTAGAGACCTTAACCTTTGTGGGTTTTTTAGAGCTCTTAAGGTCACCTAGCGTTTCTGCTATGACCAGTGGGCCACTCAAGGGAGCTGGAAATAAGAGAAATTGAAACAACACATCACCCACCAAGAAAATGAACAATAAAGCAAACAAGGTAAATGTATGCGGGACTCTCCATAGTAGAAAGAGGCGCAGAATTGTTATCAGGCCACGTTTTCGAATGCACAGTTTAGCATCAATGAGACTTCACTATTCTTTCAAGCATGCTATGTAAAGAATTCAACTACAAAGATATAAATCCTAAAATCATGAGCACAGAGGATCTAAAAGTAAAACCCTAAAACCAAGTTACAGTATCTAATATCTATGTAACACATATGAAAGCTGTTTCAAGTCTACAACGAAAAAACCCATATACAAACAATAACATGATTTTCTGAAAAGTGGCTAATACCTCGAGGCGGTGCTCTATTATGAGGTTCCAGCGTACTCACTGAACTGCGGGGTGATTTTGTCCCAAAGGCCTGTGCATAAGTTTCATCAAACTCCTCAAACACTGACTTGCGGAAAGCAAAAACCACTGCTTTCTTCTTCATAAACTTTAAACTGTCTGGATCACACTCTTGAGGTGCTAACGCCAATTGCTTCACAAACGAAATGGTTTCAGCGGGTAAAAACTTATCCCTAGAATTCTTAATCTGATCAACAGAGTAAACGGCTTGAAGCTCGTAATCAGGCACATCAACAGCAAAGTAATCTTCCACATTACTAGGCCTAAAGTTATAAGGATTCCGACATTTACAAGTCAAACCAAGAGCTGACCTTCTACTCGCCTCATCCTTGGCTTCCTCCACAGCTCTCACAAAATGCTTCGAAACCGTCTGCTGTGATTTCTCCTCTAAATTCGGTTCGAAAGGAATAAGCTCAGCAGGATCAAACCAACCATAACTACTATCACCGAAAAACGCAACAAGAACATGATCAATCCTCCTCATACGACGAACAGAAGGAGACGCAAAAGCTTCATTGAATATATGACCAGGCCACCAAGGATGAGACTTTACCTTTCCCCAAACCAAATCTCCAACTTCAAACCCATAACTCAATGCCCTCGAAACTCCAGAACCCATTTTCTCACTTGCAACATAATCATCAAACTCAGATAAAAGAGATTTATAATCCGAAACTCCTTTTTTCTCTTCCTTCAAACCCAAATCTAATTCCTTCTCATCAGCTTCAGAACCAAGCTCACTAGATTGATCATCAGAGCCATCTTCTTCTTCTTCTTCTTCTTTAACCTCAGAACTCTCATCATCCTTATCAATTAAAACATCCTCGCTTTTAATCTCATCTTCCTCCTCACTCCCTACGACACCATCTTTCTCCGATCTCTCACTTTCGAGAACCCTAGCGTCATTTGTAACCGCCGAATCTAGCTCCATAGGTGAAGAAGCTTCAACATCATCATCAATGGCTTCGTGAACATCCCCGCTCGAATCAACTACAGTATCATCTGGAGTTACCTTAGGATCCTGAATCGAATCCGTTTGTTGAACAATCACAGCATCCTCGTTCATCACCGGGATTAATTTAGTTTTGTACATTACAAATCGATAAGAACCCTAGCAACAACAACAACGATCCTCCGATGAGAGATTATCCGAATTTGGTTCTCGAGGACACCAAATGAAAGAGACGGATTATTGTTAAAAAAAAAAAAAAGCTAATCGAGAGAAAGACAATAAATTAGATCTACTGATTACTATTGAATTGGGCTTACCCGGCCCATATAAATATTTATAAGCCCGTTTAAGGAACCGACGTCGTATGATCCAAAAAGACCTGAAAACAATCGCTCCTTCTTCCTCACCTTCAAGCGCCGTCTTCTTCTTTGTTTTTTGCTCTCGGCTGATCTCTGTATTGGGTACGTTTCTTATCTCGATTTCAGTGTTCATTTGTTTTTTTTGTCTTTTCTTATGTAGCTATGAGACAGGATCCAGAACGATGCAATAGATATAAGAGAGCCTTCAGGAAAATTTTGCCATTTTTCTCCATTTCACCTGTTGTTGGGTTCTAGATTAAATAAAACTAGAGTATAGTTAATAATTTCTATAGGCATGGTTTTAGATTTACATTATAGTGGGAGTGATGATTCAAAGTTTTAGTCTTTGAACATTTGGCCATGGTAGTTTGTTGTTTTAATACTTGTTTAGGGTTAACAAAAAACCTACTTTTAGATCTAAAGACTCAGATTTTTCACATTTATTTATCGACTTAAAGTTGGAATGTGTTAAAGACTGATAGCTCTCTCTATATGGCTTTCTTTGGCAGATTTTTGATATAAGGTTTGAAATCATGGAGGTCGTTGATATTGATGCCCGAGCTGCTAAGTTAGGGATTGATTGGTCTCAGGTTAATTTTGATTCCATCCAACTTCCTCCTGGAGAAGACTTTGGGATCGAGAGGTGAGATTTTCCTTTAGATCTCTGGTTGTTCATATACGGTCACTTCTATTTCTAATCTTCTTGTGTTTATACGATGGGATGATTTTATTCTAGGTTTTGCTATTGTATGTATGAAAATTTTGTGTATTTCGAATTGGTTTATCTCTTTCCTTGATGGTGCAAAGCTTATTATATTTATACATTTTATCTATGAACGTATGAAAAATGGAACTGATTCGTTATACACTTTTTTTTTCTGTGATGGTTGTAGTGATGATGAAGCTGTTTACCAGGATGACCAGTCTGAATTCGACACTGGATTCGGTAACATTATCGTGGTCGATCACCTCCCTGTTGTTCCCAAGGAGAAGTTTGAGAAACTTGAAGGTGTTGTCAAGAAAATTTACAACCAGTTAGGTGTGATTAAGGAAAATGGACTGTGGATGCCTGTTGATCCCGATACCAAGATGACATTGGGCTACTGTTTTATTGAGTTCAACACTCCTCAGGTTATTTATCTACTTGATTAGCTTAATCTCTGTTTTGTTGGATTCTGAAGCAATAATGTCGGCGTCATATGTTTCAATACTTTATTTCTCTTGTTAGAAAGGAGCCCAAACTAGGTTGTTCTTAATGGTTGAGTATTTCCTAAGAGTTTCTCTCAATGTCTGGGGCTCTTTGCAGGAAGCACAAAACGCTAAGGAAAAGTCTCATGGCTACAAGTTGGACAAGTCTCACATCTTTGCTGTAAACATGTTCGATGATTTTGACAGGTTGATGAATGTGAAGGAGGAGTGGGAGCCTCCTCAGGCCAGGCCCTACGTCCCTGGGGTATGTGTAGTTTTCATCATGTTACTCCCTGTACCTTGAATAATTTTCTTTGAATAACTTCCATTGTGTCTGTGTAATCACTTCTTTATTTTGGTAATTCGCTGATTTATTTTGTGTTTGCCTGCTGCGTTAGGGTTAGGATCTTTTTACGTAATTGATGTATACTAACTAATAACTATAATTTCATAACTCTTGTTTCATGTATATATTTTAATTCATTGCAGCCTTTTGTGGTGCTAATTGTCGTTACTTATATGGTGTTTGTTTTTTCAGGAAAATTTGCAAAAATGGCTTACTGATGAAAAAGCCCGAGACCAGCTAGTCATTCGTTCTGGCCCTGATACTGAAGTTTTCTGGAATGATACTAGGCAGAAGGCGCCTGAACCTGTTCATAAGCGTCCTGTAAGTTACTTCCTGTGTGTATATCCCTTTTGTTTACTTGACTGTTTAGAGCAATGTATATGTTATGTTACCTTCATTTGAATTAATATCCCTTATTTGTTTACTTGACTGTTTAGAGCACTTTTATATGTTATGTTACCTTCATTTGAATTAATGATGTTCTCTTCCTATGCAGTATTGGACAGAGAGTTATGTGCAGTGGTCTCCTTTAGGTACATACCTTGTGACACTCCACAAGCAGGGGGCAGCTGTTTGGGGTGGTGCTGATACATTCACGCGTCTCATGCGTTATCAGCATTCTATGGTTTGAATTTCCTTTCAATTGCTACATATTACTTCCGTTTTTCCTCTGTTGGCCTGAAAATTGCATCTTTTGTTGATTATGTTTTAGGTAAAACTAGTTGATTTCTCGCCAGGTGAGAAATATCTTGTAACTTACCATAGCCAAGAACCAAGCAACCCGCGAGATGCAAGTGTGAGTGCATCTTTTCTTCTGTTCTTTTCAACTTTTACTATTTGTGACGCTGAATTCTGTCAAACTTTCAGAAAGTTGAGATTAAGGTTTTTGATGTGAGAACCGGGAGGATGATGAGAGATTTCAAGGGTAGTGCTGATGAGTTTTCAATTGGAGGACCTGGTGGTGTTGCTGGTGCCTCTTGGCCTGT
>Ga0041059_1001448_pt1 | contig 18719 bp, 10 predicted proteins | sample AraColnosormetaG_FD_56232 | JGI IMG/M metagenome (GOLD analysis project Ga0041059, IMG submission 56232) | Arabidopsis roots microbial communities from North Carolina, USA - Col MF nosort | ecosystem: Host-associated > Plants > Roots > Unclassified | place: USA: North Carolina | collected...
TTGGTCATATCCACAAAAGTTTATTTACGAAAATGTTAATATTTATTTATCCACGATTACATATTAACAAATAATAAATACGAGTGTATATTGTATGATTGNTTATGAACACATCGATCTCAATANTATTTTACGNTTTCANATTAAGAAGAATGCTTTAGATTATCATGGACCAGAANTGATGGTTATAGATTATGTACATATAAAACTTAGGATTTAGGGTTTAGGCTTTAAAGTCAAGGGCTAGGGTTTAATGTCTAGGGTTTAGGATTTAGTATCTAGGGTTTACATTTTAGGATTTAGGCTTTATTGTTTTGGATTTATCGTTTAGTTTAGATGATTTAGGGTTTTGGGTTGAAGAATCATGGTTTTCTACAATGATTTAGGGTTTATGGTTACATGTTTCTCGTTTGAGATTATATATTCCATTGTTGTCCATATGGATTAGATCATATGGATTTTCTATTTAAATTTGTTTATATTTAGGAGATTTATGTTTAATATTGATGGACAACAACAAGAAGGTTTAAAGTTAAGAGCTTAGAATTTAGGATTTAGGGTTTAGGGTACGTGATATGGTATATGTATATTGTTAAGGGTTTATTCTTTATGGTTTAGGGTTTAGGGGTTTAGGGTTTAAGGGTTTAGGGTTTAAGGTTTAGGGTTTAGGGTTTAGGGTTTAGGGTTTAGGTTATAAGGATTTCTCCATACAATACATAAGAATTTTTTGCCTTTACACATTTCCAAAAAAAAGGATTGTAGAGACTATCAAGGCTGGACCAGTATACAAAATCTCTAGATTTTTCCAACCCAAAATATATGACCACGTTGATATGTATAGTTGAACAATATATGCCCTAATATATAAGTATTTTTCGGGTTGTCAAACCACGTGGCTTTGTTATGATGGATAACCTAAAGCTAATTATGTGTAATTGGTTTAATGATAAGTATTAATAGTTTATTTATTAATTTGGATTTAGGGTTTAGGGAAATACTGTTTAGGAATTATATTTTAGGGTTTAAGGTTTAGGGTTTAGGGTATAATTATTATTGTCTGGATTTTAGAGTTTAGCGTTAGAGTTTATAGTTTAGAAAATTAGTGGTTTAGGGTTTAGAGATTAGGATTTAGGGTTTAGGGTAATGTTATAGGGTTTTGGGGTTAGGGTTTAGTGCATAGTATTTAGGGTATAGTGTTTATGGTATATGGCTTAGAGTCTAGGTTTAGGACTATGTTTAAGGTAATGTAATAGGGTTTTGGGTTAAGGTTTTAGGTTTAGGGTTTAGGGTTTTGGGTTAAGGTTTTAGGTTTAGGGTTTAGGGTTTAGTGTTTAGGATTTATGGTATATGGTATAGGGTATATGTATATGGTTAAGGGCTTAGTGTCTATGGGTTACAATTTAGGGTTTAGGGTTTAAATATAGGAGTTAAGGTTTAATGTTTAGAGTTTAGTATCTAATGTTTAGGGTTTAGGATTTAGTGTTAAGGAACTATGATTGTTTATAATGATTTTAGAGTTTATAGTTACATGGTTCTCATTAAAGATTATATATTTCATTGTTGTCCATATGGATTAGATCATATGGATTTTTTGTTTTCTGAATCTGTTAATGGGTTGATGATACAATAAATAATAATACGAATAAATATAGTAATATGGGATTCAAAATGAAGGAAAAAATGTTATTATTATATATATTACAAAAATGGTTAAAAGATATTTAATAAAATAAAGAATGTGACAAACTAAAGAAAAATAAAATTATAAAAGAAAGAGAGAGAAAATAAAGTGAGAAGAGAGATACATCCAAAGCCATTAGATCTATTCTCTTTCATACATATCCAATGGCTGAGAATAAACAAGTTAGTCATAGTTGGGTTAATTGCTCACATGATAGAAGGGTAAATTAGTATTGATTTTTATCAAATAGTGAAAAACCTCCAAAAAGTGCCTACTCCCTCCAAAGTGCTCTAAATGGAGTTACAAACTTGTAAAGTGCCCCATCATAACACAACCCCTTAAAAACTTTTAGGTGTGTAATTAGAATTGACTTATTTACTTAGGTGAAGTTATCAAACTCGTTTAGCATGCATATTTAGGATTAGAGATTTTCCAACCCATCGTAGAGAATCCTTAGCTTAGATATAGGGAGGAATGCCAAGCCAACGTTGGGTTATTCTATAATAGTGGTTTGTGTTTGAGAACGGGTCGATAACAATCATAGTCATAGCTAGATCTACAATTTAGCTATTCCCTAAGACTATCCCTAGACCTGAAGCATTAATCTCCTGAATTTAGAACTTGATTTACTATTTTCTTGTCTTTACTTTCATCCACTTTGTCTAGCTTAATATTAATTATCACTTATTTATTGTGTGAACAACGAGAGCTTAGTGAAATTCAACACTTAAGTGCTAATGACGATCTCTTATTTGAGGGAGTAAGCTTAAGGATAATTTGAGCTATATCAGATACACCTGAAGCACATAAGAGAAGAAAAACAAGAAACGCGTTAGTATCAAAAGGAAAAGAAAAATTTAAACAAAATCTCTAAACTAAACCAAATGGTGATTCCCATGAAATTCCCAACGGTGCCAATTTGAGATATGATTAAATTACCCTAAACTACTATCTCAAATAAGAGGCCAATTGTAATTATTTAGGGATTGATTTCCACGAAGCTCTCTTGTTCACACAAAAGGTTATAGTATCGAAATTAAGCTAAATCAATAAGTAATGAAAATAAAAGAAAGCAGATTAGCAAACTGCAAATTTTAAGTTTGTAAATGCAAGTAATTAAGACGTTAGGCTTAGGGATATTCTCAAGAAAACTGATACAAAAACTTATTCAAAAAGTAAAGCAGATGAGAAAATAAGGGAACAATGAAACCTGGCAAGGAAAGCGTAACTGCGCTCTGATACCAGATGATACATGACATGGTGGTGAGCCTTGTATTAGATAGAGATGGTGGCTTCACAAAGTGGCGATCGCTTCTCTCCTGTGAAGGACAAATGGTCCATGATGTAGATCTGACACGATGGCGATCCCTTCTCTCGTGTGGGATCAAATAGAGGGGAACGCTGGCGGATTGAAGTACACCACAAATATGTGATTGGTGTCTGATATAGTAAACAAACTTAACCTTGGTGAATCACAAACACAAGACAAAGAGCAAGCTTATTCTCTCAAGAAACCTTAAAGAGAAAAACATAAGAAAATGCGGCTTCTTTATTGACCATTAAGGTTGAAACATTGTACAACTTTCTCCATGCAGACTTTATAAGACTCCTTCAGCTAGCCCTAGGGTCAAAAAAGAAATGCAAAAATGTAACAAGGAAAAAAAAAAAATCAAAGCACAAAAGCCATTGATTTTAGAAAGACAATAAACTATATAAGGAAACTACTTAACTTCTCTTGAGGAGCACGTTTGATGATGAGTCTAGCCGTTTTTTGGGCTGTGTGAACTTGGAAAGATAGTATTAATTGAATAAACCTTATCTGGATGCGTTTTTGGCCCAATAGATGTCGAGTAAGTCACTTCTTATAGTACTTGTTGAGGTACTTCTGGATCACGTCTTCTGCTTGTTTGCTGGCTAGTTCCATGAAGTAGGGTTCTTTCTGGAGTTCCTCTTGAGAAGTTTAATTAGTTTCTTCGAGATCTTCCACGTCCTTCATGTGTTGGTCTTGATCTTGACTCTCTTGATTTCAGATGTGACGCTTGAATCGTTTGTCTCTTGCAGCTCCAAAGTCTTCACTTGGTTTTTAAGGGCTCTTGAACCTGTCAAATGAGATTTCATACCTAGGGGAGTAGTTCGTTCAAGACTCATTTTGGTGAATGCTTGACAAGCTCATCTTCAGCTATTAGTTCATATCCGGTAATGGGTGCTACTGACCAGTTTACTCCCTCAAACTCTAAGGAGCTCATAATATAGAGCACAACAAAGTTAAACCTTTTCTTCAATTTTTTAGCCTTTGAACGTGTTATGCGACCTTCTGGGGCTTCTGGTACAGGATGTAGTACAGTATGTGGTACATAATGTAGTTCAGCAGTTATGGAAGTAAGGTTGATGTCTACATCACAATGTACCAGATGAAGAGAGAGTTCTGAGAACTCCGCCAGGAAAATATGGACTATAAGGGAATATGTGGTGGAGTTCGATCAATTGAGCAGGTTTTCAAGCCGATTCTTGGATGAGGAGGAGCTTGTTCGCATGTTTATAAGGGATATGAGGATTAAACTTCAAAATCCTTTGTGAGAGGAACTACTACCCAAACATGATTGAGCTAGTGGAAATAGCTGCTAATTAAGAAATTGGGCTAGAAAAAGAGACGGTTGAAGCTGCAAAGGGGATGGATTCTCACAAGAGGACTTGGATAACCAAATGCGAGAGAAAGCTCATGTGTGTGATACTTGTGGAAAACTACACCGCGAAGTTTGTTAGATAACCTCAGGCAGTTGCATGAAATGTGGCTAATTGGGGCATAAAAGAGAGAATTCCCCAAGAGGAATTTATCATTTCCATAGGTGTGGGCGGCCCAGACATTACGCTATTGCAAGACAAAACAACTCAACCAAACTGAGGAACAATTGTCATCACCTCCAAAACGATCGGCTTTGGGAAGAGACAAATAATTTGTTTCGAGACTTGATTTATATTTGGATTTTTGTTTCTTATTGTATTTGGATTTTCAAATTTATGCTTCATTTAGTTATTGCTACACTACTTGATATTTGAGTTTTTAAAGGTCAACTGAATTATTTTTAGTGTTATGTTAGTTCAAATCATATATAAATGAAAATATAATTCATTGCCGAATTCGTCCTCGAATTCCATAAGCTTGAAAAATTGTAACATCCTCAATCGTAATTAAGTTGAAGCCCATAAAACCCAAGTAAAGCAAAATCATAAAACGACAAGGTTTTGTATGTGGCCATATACATGTGTATGTGTGTCAACATATCCTTCTTCTTTAGAAAATCTAGTTTAAGCCGCCAAGATAAAATTCTAGTCCAATTACAAAGGCAAATTGTGGTGAAAGTAAAGGCAACATTATCACCATTGGAGCGGAGCTTCACGTAGTCACCGTCGTTCACATCACCCACCAGAATCGAGACCCATTGTACTAGTTCTTTTGGATAAGGAAACCCGACCTAATTATTTCTTCTTCTTCTTCTACAACTCCTTGTTTTGATCTGTTGGATCTTTGGATTAAATAAAAGTTTTTATTGTGAAGAAGAAGAAGAGAAATTGTGCCAAGTAAGGATTTACTGGACAGATTTCCCGTCGAAACAGAAAGACTTAGATCAATATTTTGACGTCTCTCGATACATCTCGCTTCAAGGAATCCATAGCAGTTTATGTTTTGTTAAAAGGAGGTATATTGCATTCAGAAATTGTTTTGGAAGTTGATGAAAAATCACTTGTTTTGATTTCTAGAAAACCTAACTTTTTAAAACAAAATTATCAGATTCAAGTTAGAGCAAACTAGGCGAGACCTACAATTGTTATTGACAGAGGAGGTGTGAGGAAAGCGACCTAAGTCTTCAAAGTTGCCGGAAAAGGTACACCCTAGCAATCACGACGTTTGCTTGTTGTTCAAGAAACAATTGTGCTTGTTAAAAAAAGAAACCCTAATATATTGTTTGAATTTATTTCTTTAGCTGCAAGTTTCCAGAACATTGTCGCTGTTTCTAGTCGCATTTGCAACTTGCTAGTCACTATTTCTAACTAAATTAAGGCAAAAGTGAGGCGGGATTTGCGGAAACATTGTGGTTACTTTATAAGTATTTTCTTCTTGAATTGCGTGTATAGGCTTAGCCACTTTGTCCCTTGATGTATGTCTATTGATTCAAATTGTGTGACATAGAAGGAAGATATGATGTATGATAGGAATACTTTATATATAACATGATGATATAATTTGAGTTTACGTGTTGGCGGCACGAGCTTGGGATTGCATTTCATGTCTCATGATCGGCGAACCTGTGATTTGTTTCGTACATGGATTATTTGACAAACCTGAGATTGGTTTTATGGTTTTATGCCAAATGCTTGGATGAGCCTGATATTGATTTCATGCCAATTGATTTGATGAGCCTAAAATTGGTTTCGTCTTTGTGATTGGACGAGCCTGAGATTGCGTAGAACACTACATTTCCAGTCTTTAATATATCAAATCGGTCGCTATATTTAAATTTGCCACTGTTACTGCACTAATTTTATTCGGTTGCTTATGGAAATAAGCTAAATGAAATTCAGTCGCCGTAATCACCATGTGTGGCTGATTAGCTACTACGTTGCTACTTCACTTACTAGTGGCTATATGGTGACCAATTGGCAACCATTGGTTATGTAGTAGTTAACTGCTGAATCAGAAACAAAATGATGGTATCTAATGTAGCTACTGCTTGGGTACTATTTTTTTTTGTAGCAATTAGCTATTGAGTTACTAACTATTATCATAGCAAAATGGCACTATTTTGTCACCATAATTAGTGGTGGCTGTAATCGTAACCACTATTGGTGAATATTTGGAACTGATTTAGCCACCATCTTTGCAAAAACTTAGCCACTAATTTTGTTTTGAAATAATAGTGGCAATCTCTTTTTGTTCAATGGTCGCCACTGAACAATGTTTCGTTTATTCTGAATCTAAATACAATTAAATACAACAAACAATTCACAAATTCCAACACAAATCCTAAATCAATCCAAAATACATTCCGATACATAAGTTTAAGGTTTTAAGTTTTACAATCCAAAAAAAGATACTAAACATTCAGTTTCACAGTAAACAAATGAAAAACTGAAAGGATTGATCAAGTACAGAGATTATTGTCATTGGTACTCAAATCCAAATCTGGGCGAGGAACCTGAGTTCTTACTAGTGTGTTAAGAGAAGACTGATTTTGGGGCTGATGTTCTGTGGCGGTTGTGCATGTCGGATTCGCACACTCAAATATTGTTTGACTTTCACTCTTGTTGACTTATTGCATCTTCCGTAGGGTATCCAACACCAACAATTACCCATCCCCCCCTCCTTAAATATTGTTTGACTTTCCACTTTTCCAACGACTCTCGTGGCCGTTTCGTTCTCAGCCACAAGTTCGTGTAAGGTATATACTCCTTTCTTCTCTTTCACTTCTTATACTTACTCTTCCTCTTTAGGACAAATAATCGAAAAGAATCTATTTTCTACTTTTTCTGCAATTATGAATCCTTCATCCCCATTATGAAGCTTCGACTCTTCGGCGGAAAGGCACAACTCACCTTTTGACGACTAGAACCCTCCTCGCTCGTCTGTCGACCTCTGTTCTCACCTGAACGATATAGCTGGTCCGTGTGTACTCTACAATTCGATTATGCCAGATTAACCTTCCCGCTTCCCGAAGCTCTGGTCCAATTCGGAATTACACTTCCCCAGCTGTCCCCCAACCTTCTCAGAACGATCCTGAGAATTATTACGGTAGCGGCTGTTATTTACAATTAACATGATATGGAGCCCATTGTCATTTGTTATTTACAGTAATGTTGTCTATATTTTGTAGTATACATATGCATTTTCACTCAATTGTAAAAATTAAACACAATTTAGGCAAAGAAAATCAACGGAAAGTCTTCTTCAATTATTAGTCCCTTCTCTATACTTCACTCTTTTATAACATCAATATTTTTATGTCCTTTAGATAATAAAAGAAGAATAATCAATAGATTATTTATGATGCATAATTCTATTTAATCAAAACAATATATATATATATACATATTATATATATATATAAATATTATATATATAGAGTAATAAGATTATAGATATTGAAAAATTACAACAAACATAAGCTAGAAATGGATGCCTTAATCGGCTAAGTTGAAAGAGTTGAAACCTTGATTCAACTTTGTTCCTCCAAAAAGTCACAATTTGCCTTAAAACAAAATTCAAACCAATTTTAAAGTTGGATAATTACACTTTTTAGTTGGAAATTGTTCATCCTCAAATTAGGAGAGGAACAAATTGAACAAAATGAAAACTTACTTATTTTATTTTATCATTTATTTAAATTATTTTATATAAATTTATTGTTTGTTTAGAGAATCTCAAAAATTTAAATACTAAACTAATTTAGTTTAATCTTTGGATACTTTGTAATCAAATAGAAGATATTCAAGTACAGACACCAACATCTAATAGTAGTTCCTACAAATCATTTCTCTATTTAACTGTTTTGAACAATTCATATTTTTATTTTATTAAAACCAACAACTAATATCAGTTCCTATAAATATACTCTGCCCATCAAGATTTATCTTCATAGAAAATATTATGAGCTAAACTCCTTTTCTTGTTTTAAAAATAATTATAGTCATGAGTGAAAGGTAAGTTTCCTCTCTACTTATAAACACAATGATGATCAAAGTGTTGGGATGGAAGAAGAAACACAAGATGAAAATTATATGAATATCGCCTGTTGTCAAATTGCTGAGCAAATATGGTGGCAAGTCGACGTAGTTCTCAATAGCAACATTAGATTTTATTTTAAATAATATTTCTCTACATTCAACTATTTAGCTAGATTGTCACCAATTAGCATAATTTTTATCTTATTCATCTAATTCAGTTTATTCAGCTCATCTATACTATTATTTGAGCAGTATGTTTATGGAGCTACCCTGAAAGTTGATTAGTATTTACAAAGAATGTCATTCTGTTAAAGAATTTATGACATAAAAAAAATCGTTTTAATGGACGTGGATCTATTTTAACCCGTTTTGTTGCAGTCGAATAGTAAGTTCTAATCTTAGCCATCAAAATTCTTTATTATGAACCTTTGATTTAATTTTAATCCATTAACAAATGTGCGGATCTTTTTACCCGAATGATAATGAACGGGTCATAACTTATAATCTCAGCCCTGGAAAAGGAATGTTCCCAATCGTTTTTGAATTATCTTACTTTAATGCAAGTAAATTTAAATTTTTTACCCAACTATAAGTAATCAAATATATATTTTAAAAATCTAAATCAATATTATTGTTCAAAAATCTCTCGAATCATTAAACCGTTTCCTAACATATTCTATATTTCCCAAACTAATTTTAAGACAATCACCTTAATATTTCCCTATATTTTTTTGATTTAGATTAATCACAAACTTTTTTTCCAAGACATAATCCAAATAGAATATTTTGGACCTAGCCCTTCAACTCTTATAAATACCGTCTTCCCCATTTGCATGTTTCATTCACCAATTTTGCATATTCTTCCTCATACAAAACAAATAAAAAAAAGAAAAAAAAATGATGTTTGCTAATCTTCTTCCATTTCCCCCCTTGAAATCTCTCGAGGCTTACAAAAATGCATGGAATATCTAGGTTAAATTGCTTCATGGTTGGAGACAATCCTCCACAAAAACTGGTGAATCATTGGAAATCATTTTCGCTGATCAAGCTTTAAATAGTTTTTAATCTCCATAGATCTGTATTATATTATTATATACACAATCTTATTCACATATAACTTGTTAACAATATAAGGTTTTTTGTAGGGTGATAAGATCTATGCTGTTGTTAGCAGAGATCACATAAACAATTTAAAAATTGTTTAGTCGAGGGTGAATGGAAGATTGAATCCAACAAGTGGGCAATATTGAGTTGTTGACTTGAAGTACAAGATTGGATTTCTTTTTAAAACCATTGTCTCTCCATATGATAACATCTTTGATGAGTTGTTTTTATCCCTTGCCATGTATGATGCTATTCTTTCCAGTCGTGCTAACACAAGTCTCTTAGTCGGTAAGGTTTTTCTTTAAATTTATATTTGGTATTTATTAATTTTAGAAATATGTCGTTGAATCTTATCTATATTTATTATTTTGTCAAGATGTGATTGTTCAAGTTGTTGTTCGAGATGAAATCTAATGCTAACAACAAATCAACAAAAAAAAATTGATTTCCATATCAGAGACAATGAGTATATTCACTTTACCCTTATTTTTTCCTCATTAAGTTGGCTGATGTTTATTTACCCTCTATTCATCTTTATTTTTAAACCTTCAAGGGATAATCGCTTGGCGTGTACTCTTTTAAGAAAGTTTTCAAAGATTGTTGATCAAGCATGCCAAGAATCTATTGATGGTATCTTGTTTCTTTGATTTGCTTTGTGAAAATCTATCTTTTCAAAGTAAACTCAACTGAAGTATACTATTTTCCAACTATTATATTATTGTCAAAATATAATTGTCGAGTGAATGCATTTGATGTTTCCTAAATCATTGATTATACAACGTTGGATTCATTGGCTGCTTTTATGAAAAGGTAATTGAATCAAAGCAACCACAATTATTTTTGTTAAATTTATAATTGTATAAACATTAAATATTTTTATGCAACATTTCAAGCGATGGAATAACATTAGGAGGAACAAATTCGTTCTATAGAAGATAGTTTGCATCAAAAATTGAGGATGATGATGATGCTAAGTATCCTAGGCAAACTATCATGGAAGTGATTGCTACTACTAAGGTATTAATTATGAAAAAGTTTAAATGTTCACCATGGTTTATCTTCAATTTTTTTAAATGGTTTCAGTTTCTCTTATATCTTCAGAACGAAAACATCTTTAGTAGATATGACTACTACAATGTAACTAGACTGTATGATGAAAATATTGTTGATGAAATCGTTCTTGAAGACTCAGATATTTATGTGAATCCTTCGTCAGTGGTTTCTCTTGATCGAACAAGTTCAATCGTCTTATAAATATGTATTTCATCATTTATACTTATTAAAATTTCGTTATCTATTAATTCTATTTGGTTTTCGCTTTTTCTCACTAATGGTGTTGAGGTTTATGAAGTTGATTTGTCATCAACTTCCACTCCTTCATCAAAACGTAAGGAAATTGAAAATAGGAATGGAAATGGCCAGTGTTCTACAAGTAAGAAGCATTGCTATAAAATGGGAATAGAAAATAAAGTCAATGAAAACAATACTAATGGAGAGATTATAAAAGATTTGTGTAGTGACTTGCCCAAGAAGAATGATCTCTAAACTCTTTAATTTATATTTTAACAAATTGAAGTCTAATTCGGATGGAAAATATGAAGTCTTTCTTTTATTTTGTATTATTTTGGATTATTTCCTTTTTATATAAGTTATTTAGTATTTGTTGCTTGAATATGCAAGTTCTAATTTGTATTTTTTATATGTTATTCTATTTGGAATTTAGTTTTTTAATTTTTTTTATGATATGCATCTTCTATTTATCATGTTTGAATGATCCATCCTTATAATTTCACTTTTTAATGAATACATGTTAGGTTTCATTTTTTTAGACTCTTTTACATAACAACTAACATTTTTTTTAGCTTTATGTTGTGAAATAGTCATATCTAACAATCTAAATATATGGGATTCGTAACTTATTTTAATTGGATTGTAAAATCTATTCATAATTAATGTAGGCCCAAATAAAAGTAGTCATTTTAAACCAATACTTAAACCAAATAAAACCCAAACCTTTTAAACACACATGTTTGTACTTCAATAAAAATCCAAGTAGGACATATATTATTTTTATATATGTTATTTTATTTTTAATTTACTTATTAATATATACTCAATTTTAAAATACATATTTTGGTTTAACTGTCTTAGTTTTTTAAACATAACAATTAACTATATGATTAAATGAAGAATTTATTTTAGGTTTACGATATAAACTAAATTAATTATAAATATAAATATAATATCTTACAAACTATATAAGTATGCCAAAAAATTAACTATATGATTAAATGAAGTTTTTGAATTATGTATATTACGGTTATAGAAATCTTAACAAAATCAAAGATTGTATGACTCATTGATTTGGAGGAATATAACAACTATCTATATGATAAACAAAAATATATTTCTTCAACAAAATTTTTGCATTTTAAATTATGAACTATATTTGACAACTTTACAAACAGATATGATTTCTTATGTCATATTTTTTAGTTTTTACTAATTCTTTTTGAAAGTAACCATATAAAGCTTTATACATTTTTATTGAGAATCCAAAACAAATCTTGACAAGATTTGCATATCTTAGAAATCGTGTTTCAATTTTTAATTTAGATGTAAAACAAATATACACTAAATAATCAAAAATATACACTTTCACATATGTATCCAATATTTACTTTATATACATTACTATCTTCAACCTTGTACAGCTCTCTTCTACACTATTAATTGGAGAAAAGCATAAACATGGCAAAAGACGATAGAGGAAGTTTGTACAAAGAAATCTCATAAATCTCTCAAATTTCTCCAAAAACAAAAAAGTGGAAGTTCTTTGACGTTCACTCTCTCATGAAAGAATAAGAAGATACTACATGATTCTATGCGATGAAATGGTAAGATGAAACTTCTTATCTTTGTTGAATCTAATATATGAAGACTATAAGAGATGAAACTAATGTTGTTTATGTAATTTTTTAGGAAATAGTGATTGATGCATAGCTTCTTACATTTATGATATTAACATCCATAGAGTTTTTGCTGAAGGACAATGGTATTTCGTGAAATGCATTCACCTCATATTGATATGCGTTTTTTTTATCCTCTTTCACCATTCACACACATTTTAGACCTGCCATAACCGCTTGATCCGCACTCTTTCCACCAAAACCGCTTGATCCTCACTTTATCTACTTGATCCGCTTAGACTGCTAAATCCACTTTCTCTAGTCGGAGCCAAAGTAAAGTAGGTGATATGAAAAAATGATATTCTTAATAGGTAAATAAATTGAATTAAAGTGGTCTAAAAAGAATCTTTCCACAAGTTCATGAGATTTCAGCTTTCTTCTCATTTTTTCTCTATTCATTTATGTTCTTCTTCCTTTAGTCCTCTTCATTTGATCTCAGTCTGGCCCGACCAGGAGTTAAAGTCCGTGAAGTAAGGGCTTTAGGCATCAAATTAGTATTAAAAACTAGGAGCATCAATTTACTAAAAACTCTAGTGGTAGAATGGTTAATTCTTATTTTTCTTCATAAAGTATTACGATTTTGGGTCTCCAACAGTACAATTCTTTGCAGTTTTTTCAACTTTCTTTTAATAGGCCAAAAAATTATATTTTCTTTAACCATCATATCTTATTGAGACAGCCTTGATCTCAGTCATTATATATATTCTCCTTAAAAACTATTTATTTTGTACTTTACAGGATGACGTGAAATTTTAGTGCTTTCCACAAGTTAATTTCCAGGTTTTAATGTTAGTTATATTGTAATGACGTAAAATTTTTTATTTATGTACTTTTTAAACCGATATACTATGCACTTACCATATACATGGTTGATAGATTACAAAATTTGATGGCTTTAACTAGAAATTTGATGTTAATTTTTTAAAAATTAATGACTTTTAAATTGTTGTTACTTTCAAAATTTTAATGACTGTCACTTAAAAAAAAAGTCTCAAATTGGTAGTTTCTAAAAACTGGTTCGACATAAAAATCTTTAAAGAATTCAAATCAAAATAAAGTCTTGAAATATAGTTTTTTATTATTATTTTGTTCATAATACAATTTTTTTTATTGAATAAAACAAATCTACTACTAATAAAAGGAACTCCTTGACGCCTCTCAAGGTGTCCACATCAGCCTTCTCAAAAGTACTCTCCCTAATAGACACGTCAGCAGCTACTTTCTCCGAATTAAACGGATGCCAAAATAAGCATAAAAAAGTACACCTCAGCAACTCTAATGGACCAAATACTAGTAAAACCCCTTGGCCCAAAAGAAATACAAATCCACATCTTTTGAAAAACGTTGGCCCAAAAGAATCTACTAATAATACAATATAAACCCTACTTCGTCAAAAAAAAATTAAGAAAAAAAAACCTACTTCGTCACCAACACTCGTCGTCGTCTCTATCCTCTGAAGTTTTATCGCTTCAGGTTCCTAAAAAAAACCCGACAAGCCATCTTTAATTCTCTCCACTTCCTCATCTTTACTCTCCCATACATTCACATTAAAAAAGCATCAATGGCCACAACCTTCATTCACAACGATTTGGGTCTCACTATAAAACAAAGCCTCCTCAGGACAAAGAGAAACAAAAAAAACCAGACCTCTCATTACAATCACAAAATGCCACCACAAAAAGCTCCACAGTCTCCCCAACCATTCACCTTCCAGATTTTCGATGAGATTGATGGAGATTTCTGTGAGGAAGAAGTCTTAGTAAGACTAATTCATTACTAGGAATCCCGAAATTTCAAAAAAGACAACATATTGATGGATCTTGAATTACTGCTAATCGACTCCCAGATATATCTAATATGCTGAATTTACATACCCAACACGAATTTATACTAATCATTCGTCCTACAGTCAAACACAATGCAAGTATTCATTTCGGCAAACCGTCTATTCCGTTACCAAGAGAGTCTTAAACGCAACCCCATATACAAGCTCAAAAAATTTCTGATCACCCCCTGGAAAATAATATACAAAGTGTCCGACCACAAACATGGCATCTTCTTCAACGACAAAACGTTGATGGTACTCGTGCCTACGGCAAACCATCAAATTGATGAACAAAAGATTAGATTTCGTGGTTTCGAAGAATTTGCTTCAATTGTGTACACAAATATTGACCTCTTTGGTAAGCTACTAGTAATACATCCTGGGCTATTCAAATAATATTTCACGACAACTACTCCTTCTATTTCTGTGTTTTGTAGATGTCATTGGATAACTACGCCTAATTAGTGGTGACAACCTACACTCCCTTACCACAATGGAAACAGCCCCCCATGTTGAAGGCCCTAGATCAAGCGATCGAGTTTTCTTATACCTACTACTCAAAGAGTAATGAATCTTATCATCTTCTTTTCAAAAACATTCATTCCAATTATTAAAAAAAAAAAAAACTCTTAATTTACAGCGATCAGACCATACGCATAAATCTCTGGGAAAACATTGCGGCAACATTCAGAGAATAGTGGAACCAAAGTGAAGTCAAACCAATAGTCCTCCTTATCACTACTGTCAACTCGAAAACAATCGGAGGTATAAATCACTTGTTTACCATTGTCCCACAATGCTTCGTAACATTAACCTATACTATAATTCTAAAATATAATCTGCATAATCTCTTCAGCTGTTGTGTCTCTCAGCAACACATCATCCACACGTCTATTCTTTGACACCGACGTCGATGAAACCAACCAGTTCCTTACTTGGTATGTATCTCTTTCTAATATAAGAATCTCCTCAAACAACTATATTCCACATGCCTAAGTCACTACCACCACCAGGTTAGGAGATAGTGGTAAAAAACGCCAACTATCGCAAGCTCCTCCTCTAATGTAACAAAACTGGAGACAGTCACAATCAATGAAATATACCAGTTTCTACATAATGAAAACCACATGTTATATTCAAAGTATTCTCTCTTTATTTATAAATCACATTAACCACCATTTCTTACTGCTTTAAGAAACCTAACATTACCAATGTAGGAAGTTAGCTTCACTTGCTTTGCTACAGTTGTGGACATACAACCACAATATGGATGGTACTACATCTAATGCAACATTTGCAACAATAAACTTGGAACAGGAGACACATCAATGTATTGCAACCATTGCAAAGAATACAACAACATTTGCCTTATCAGGTTTGACAACTATGAACGACCTAAATGAGGTTATATTCATACAAAATGATATAGCTCAAATTGCCTTAAGCCTACTCCCTCAAATAAGAGATCGTCGTTAGCACTTAAAGGTCTAATTCCACAAAGCTCTCGGATCACACAATAGACTAAGGTTATCAAATTAAGCTAAACAAAATAATAAAGAAAATAAAAGAAAGAAAAGCAAGCAATAGCAGATGATGGGGATGTAAAATAAAATAAGAAAACGTCAGGGTTAGGGTATTCTCAGGAAACAAACGGTTAGTAGATCTAGTGATAGCTAGGTTGTTATCAAACCGTTCTTAAACTCAAACTCTAATCTAAGAATAACCGGTGGGGTTCCGTGAAACTCACTATGCCTAGAGCGAAGATTCCCGGGGGCGTTCCGTGAAACCCTATTCCAAAGCATGCATGCTAAACGAGTTAGATAAGTTCACCTTAGTAGAGATGCCGATTCTTATTACACACCTATTAACCAGGCTCATCAAATAATAGTTCCGATAAAAGATACCTATGGCGGGTATATCGATTATCTGGAATCAAGTTCTACTTAGCTACTTTAGAACTAGTATTAAGAACAATTAAAGATGAACAATCCTACAGATAACCTAGCAAGAGGCAATCTACTAAATCATTTATAACCCTAATGAGAAACCCTAAACCTAACAAGAAAACTATTCAAGCATGATCATCGAAGAACAGAACATGTTTGAATAAGAAATCAATGATGAATATATCAAGAGAAAAGAGTTAGAAGAATCTTCTCTAAAGGGAGTGTCTACAGGGTTTTGCTCCCAAGAACAATAGAGAAAGACAATAACCTCCCCAAAACTTAGGTCTAAACAATGACCTTTAAAACTATGTATATATATGACCTAAAACGTGATGGGCTTTCTTTAGAAATAAGAGAAAGTTCAGAGTCGAATTTAGAAATCTTCAAAACTTCAATAAGTTGCATATTTGAATTGCCAGGGGCAGTGTCGTTGGATACCTATGCGATTTTTAGTCTTTGGATTTCTTCTGCAGCATAAAATCTCTGTTTTCCTCCAAAATACTCCATTATCTCCAAATGAATCCCAAACATGTAAAGACCTGAACAAGACTATAAAGAACTCTAGAAATAACAAATAGACTCTAAAACTAATACCTAAATCATAGCTAAAAATAGTAAAAATAAGGATATATCACAAAACATTACACAGCGTTGTACCAAACTCTCAAATCCACAGGTACCGTTTCGAAATGAGAGTGCGTGATAAAAACAGAGACGTTGGAACTTTTGTTGCTTTGATGGTGAAGGCACCAAAATTGAAGGAAGAAGCGTTCGTGATGTTTTAAATAAATACATGGAGATATACTTCTCCTTACCACCACTCTTTCTTTTATAAACTAACACCTTCAACTAAAATTAATTTCTCTCAATCTCAAGCTGCAGGAAAATATTCATGTGAATGAATAAACACCACAACTCAAATCTGTTTAAAGCATATCATTGGCTGCTCATGCAAATTCCAAATCAAACTCACAAAATACAATTTCAAGACTTCTCGCCAAACTATCTCCCGTATCATTGATACCCAAATCGCCATTCCTATTGAAACAGGTGAAGAAAACGCCAAAGATGGAGATGTTGACTGTCAGATTATTGCCACAACTAAAAAAGCTGACCGCAAATCAGAAACATCTAACTCAGCCTCATCAAATGGAAAGAAGGACAAACGTCCCCGTCTCGACAACTAAAATGTCACTACTTATGTTTCTTTCATTGTCTTTTACGTCTACTTTTTAATTGTGTTTTTTTTCTTAGTTTCTTTTCAATTTCGTAATGGAATTTCCACATTGCCACCCCAAAGAAAAGAAAGTTTTTGCTATTTTTTAGTTTTGACCAAAAGATGCAGCTTCCTTTTACTTTTGAAAACACCCTTCACACTCTAGAAAATATAAAAGTCGATATTCCGTTTGTTTAATATATATTGTTTAACAACTAAACTCAGGTACTGTAAAACTGAAAGAATAAACTTATCAAACAAGTCCTCTCCTATGTTCACCATTCCAAACTAACGTATGTGACAAACTAAAAAACTATGTAATGGTCAACTTAAAATGACAATAAAAGGACTCTTTCTTAATCTGTAATATTTTGTTCCTTTATAAATAACGCATTTACACTACATTTACATTTCTAAGTGTCAGAATTGTCAAATATAAATATTTAGTTTGCTTACCCATATGTGATTAAGTACAAAAAACAAAAAACGAAAAAAAAATCTGTTTAGCGTTTCTATAAACATATTCTTCGGGAAAAAGTACTAAATTTAAAAAGCAAAACAACCACTCAATGTATATTGTGATACCAGATATATGATGATTGTCAACATTTTCAAGCCCATCTATGCAGCAAACCATACACCTACACCTATGTTTCCAACTGTTATGGATTATTCATTACACTCAGGAGTGTTGGTTGGAATGACTGAAAAAACAGAAAACTCAACCCTGAATCAAACACCCTTTCACTTCTCCACTTATATAAACTGACCTATTAAACCATTGACCAAGTAACTCCAAATAAATATTAGATATCCAAAAACCGTTACATGTAACCCTTAACCTCGTTCTCTCTAATTCTAATCAAATCAGAAACCATAGCTTCCCACTAACCAAATAAACCCATGGCGGCTAATATCATACAACTCTACAGGGCTGATAATCAAATCTGCTGGCATTGACTCCCTTACAATCTGAATATCTACACCCTTCGCTCTCTCCAGAACCGCTAGAAACTGCCCTCCGGCAACCTTGACGGCTCCAAGCTGCTCACTAGGATCCCCACGGATGTTGCCGCGCGAGGCACTCTCCGGGGTAATGAAGCAATGTGATGCTCCAGAGTCAAACAACACATGGACCTCTACACCGCCCACTAATAAGGTCCCTACACAAACCTCATGTGCTAAGAACCCTAACATTCATCACAAAACAATGATATCCAAAACAACAGAAACAATTCACAAAGTCTGAGTCTCAGAA
>Ga0041059_1001449_pt1 | contig 18717 bp, 13 predicted proteins | sample AraColnosormetaG_FD_56232 | JGI IMG/M metagenome (GOLD analysis project Ga0041059, IMG submission 56232) | Arabidopsis roots microbial communities from North Carolina, USA - Col MF nosort | ecosystem: Host-associated > Plants > Roots > Unclassified | place: USA: North Carolina | collected...
AAAAAAAAAAAAAAAAAAAAAAAATTCACTAACTAAACTTCTCTTACCATAAAAAACCTATACTATTCTTCATATTTTTATCATTTCAGTTTTCATAACATGTTATTTTTTGGTCAATGTGTAAAAAATATAAAAATAAAATTAATAATGTTTTTAGTAATTTTTTTATGTCATGGAGTTATGTAGTAATTTTGAAGAAGCAAAGGTTTTTTGTGGAAGTGAATCTATCACAAGAACTCTCCAAAACATTATGATTCAAGCTAAACCCACAAGAGGAGATGTAAATGTATAATTCACCTATCCATGGCGGTGCTCATGTAGAAGGAAATGTGAACATTTGGACAACTTTTGTGTGGCAAAGAATGAGGGAAAGTGGTGATGGAATTAGATGAGGGGGAGACTGACTAAACTAACATGCCAACAAAATCCAAGTCATAAAAGGGAAAGTGTTTCTGCAGGACCGAGTTAACATGTGGATTCAACTCTCATAAAGCCATTAAAAATGTCAAAATCGTGAGGGAAATGGATGATAAGGAAGGCTGGTAACAACAAGTCATCATCATGTAATAGTTTTATACCCAAAAAATCCATTGCTAATATAGAAGAATACATGTAGGACATTCATTGATTTGAGATTCAATGAGGATTTTTTAATATAAAAGAACTCTCCAGTTAATCAACATTTGCTCCTCTACCACATAGTTACTCCATCTGAAAATAGAGAATATGCAACGCAGAACTCGGGATTTCTGCGACCAAATCCTTTTCGGAAAACCAACTGTCAATGATGTTCCCAATAGGAGATTCCTTTGAATTTGCAGCCCATCTGTCTGCAAGCTTAAACCCAAACTTAGATGCAGCTGACAGAAGAGAAGGTTCATCAACCCTTCTGAAAACATGGCATAGAATCAACGCCGGCTTCTCTTGCACCTCTAAGTCGTCTCCCATTTTCCGTAAGATCAACTCTTTTGCGGTTTCAAATAAAGGTATAATGGCTTCAGCTACATAGGTAACATCTGTCCCCATGATAACTTCGAATCCCTCACAAGCCAAACGCTTAATGCTTTCTATATGCTCTTTGTTTCCCCATTCAAGTACGCTTGTTTTCAGTTTTCCAAGTAAAGAAGATTGGAGGTTCATTGTGATGTTCTCTGTCAATAGCGTAAGTGCCTTTGTGTCTGCATCGGTTGCTACCACAAGGTTAGCTGATCTGGCAGCTACCATCGAGCAAATTCCTGTGCAGCCACAACCCAATTCCAACACCCGTTTTCCAGAAACAATGTTTGGGTTCCTGTCAAGAACAGAAGCCATAAGCCGAGCAGACTCCCAGAGCATCAACCCCGTAGATTTGCAAGTATGTTGATATTCTTTTGACAAAAGTTTGATTTTAAAAGCAGAATCCCTAAGCTTAACCACGCTCATCTATGACAACAAATCGAATAGAAAAACAGATATGGACTTGTAAGCATAGAATTAAATTAAAAATACTCTTCGAGAAAATATGTAAAAACAATGAGATTACCGAAGTCTCTTACCTCATGACTTGATGGGGAGGCTCCAAACATTTCCATAGCCAGACCATCAGATATGTCAATGTCAGTGTAATCAATAATCTCTTTTCTTTCCTGCTCCTCAGATTTAGACTGAATGCTATCCTGTTGTTCAGATTTATCTAATTTGGCAGGAGTCAAACTATCACAAGGGTTTTTGTTGCCATTTGTTCGACGAAATGTAGCTTGGACCCAGCGCCGATTCATGACCAGTTCGCGTGAACGATTCTCAACTTGTTTGCAGCAAACATCAAGCTCCTCAACTTCAAATCCTTGTTCAGAAAACAAAGTTTCTAGGAATTCATTAGAAAAGTAGAATGCACGCTGCATAGAAAACAAAATCATCACAGATCTGCAAAATTATAGAAATGTGTACTGCAAATAAATAGCGCAGGAGAAAGAAAGAACTTACAGTGCCATCACCTCTCACATAAAAGTTCTCGCTGATCCTCTGATCCTTCCCAGAGAACCTCTCCTGTTGATGAAATACTGAAACACATAAGGGGTAACCACGCCTTCGTATTCTAAAGGATACTAAATCTCTTAAGAAGTGGTTGTTCTTCCTAAAAGGAAAGCCAGACCACAATGTTTTTTTTTAAGCATGAAACTGTAGTAGAAATATTTTTTCGTTTCAAGTGCATCAAAATGGGCATACGAGTAGCGATAACTTTGAATTTCTGAAGTAATAAAAGGTGGATCAAACCTGAGCAAGATCACCGACAGCATAGTCACGGAAGAGGATACACCCATTTGGCTGAAAACAGAATAATAAGAAGTAACTCAACAAGAGGAATTCAGTCTAACAGAGGAAGATGGATGTCCAGAAGTACATGAGAAAGGATGTGTTTGATACCTTAAGAACTTTCCTAATGTTCTGCAATACTGAGGACATCTTCTCTGGGGATACCGCAGATAAAACAAATATCTGTTCAACAAGTATTTAAAATGAGAAATAGCCCATGACGAGAAAAGAAAAGGCTCAAACGTTATATACTCAAAGAAAGAAAAACCAAGGGAGCAATTACAGGGGAGTGTTAATCTTTTACTAAGATAATTTGATGGATCATTATCTTCTACCTAGTTAACACAATAATATAAATTTGTTAGGAAAATACCATGGTCACAATATCAACTGAAGATGGAGAAATATGCTTGTCAAGACCATCCCCTGTCAAGTCACAAGCAAATGCACAAACGCGTGTCTCTGTGTATTCATCATGAGCCTGAATGTCATAATAAGTTAAATACACTCTGGTCAACAAAAAACTATGAAGCACATGACAAATCACACACTATTCCATTTGGTAGACGCAGCAAGTAACTACTCACAGGCATAAATTAAGGTGGACCTGTTAAATGAGCTTAGAGACAGAAAGACTATTACTATAAATTAACCTCACTAGGAAAGACAAATCAACCAAATCAAAGTACACATTAGACTAGAAGAAGAAAGTGACTGACCTTGACCAATTCGACGGCTCGTGGTGAAAAATCACATGCATAAACAAAAATGTCTGGATATGTGGCGATCAATGGAAAGATGGTGTTTCCAGCTCCACAGCCAACCTGCAAATCAAGACCAATTGCTCAACAGAATAACAAAATAGCTAGATTTTGGATGAGTAACAGCTTGAGCATTTTTGTTTACCTCAAGAATGACACTTTTCCCACTAACCTGAAAAAGGGAATAAGAAAAACTAAGGTTATATACTATACTAGGTAATGCAGCAGAAACCAAAAGAAACTAGTTTAAATACTCACGGAAAAATAGCTATTCCATTCCTTATCCAAGTAGTGGCGGTCTTTGAAAAACTGATGAAGAACAAGAAAATCTTATCATATAGTAAAACACAGCAATATAATTAGCACAGTGAGCTCACACTCAAATTTCAGAAAGCATTAATGTCAACGTTATGATATGACCTAATACTGGAACCTTAGATTATATTGCTGATAAAATCTGGAACCAAGGGCATAGGCAGTTGAAGACAATATCCGCTCAAGACAGCCATAATTCCGTTTCTCCTATAAACAAACACCTAAGTTACTAAACTTAATGAAATAGATCTACTTGATATATAGTATCACTAACTAACTTGAGTCCTCAAACCCATCAATCACCCTAACCAGTTCAGAGGAGTGGTTGCTTTAAATACTCTTCACTTTCATACTTGTACCACATATCAACAAAGAGAGGGTCTTAACATATATCTGAACAATCCTTAACGACTACATCTAAAGAAACTAAACGCATTTACCAAATCAAAAGTGAATCCACCCAATATTACACACTTATATGCATCAATATTAGCTCAATTACATGTGAATTGAGAAAGAAAGTAACTGAGCTAAAGGCTTACTCTGTCTCCATGATGCTTGTAAAATATATCCCAATACTTTTTAGCATCTCGCTCATACTTGTCTGAGAGATAAAGGAACAAGCTTGCAAAAATTCATACTTGGCAATATAGATATCAAAATCAGCTTAAAGATGTAAACTTTGAGAACCTCGCCAAAAGGGAGAAACACCAGCATTAGCCGTCGGATAAATCTGCAGCTTCTCAATCGGTTTTTGCGGTTCTTCTATGATTTTCAAGCCAGAAGACATTATTTATTACCACACGCCGTATCTTCATAAGAACAAAAAAAAAAATCATGAATTTGAGTAAATTAGAGAAGACCCAAGTAACTCAAAAAGTAGAAAAAGGAAGACTAACCTGTGTTCGTCGACGTTAAACGCTCTGGTTCTTCTTCCCTGAGAAAAAATCTGAAGAAGATTTTTAGAGTTTTGTTTAAGACATTAAGCTGCAGGGTTTTAAGTTGGTCGGCCCAGTCGTGGTTGGGCCAATGTGGACTTATAGTCTGAATGAATAAAACAAATTTTTAACCTTAATATATGCTTTGAATATACAAAACATCTCCTGATGTTGTAACCGCAATGTGTTTGTACCATGTTGCTGTTACATATATGGTACCACTTAAAGGAGTTAATTTGGCGGACGAAATTTTTGTAATAAACTATCATTGAAGTACACTTCCTTGAAACCTTTTTTAGACAAATCCAGGTTTGGCAATTCATTAGACGTTAAGACATAAAGACTCTCACCTCGGAGGATATGGTAGCCTTTCAAGGATATGGTAGTTTTGGTATTCCTAAATCCAAAGTGCAATATGTCAAAACGGAGCCTATCATCTCTTCACTCATAATTAACAATAATAATGGCTAATTTAGGGGATATAAACTATTTTGGCCAGAAGAATAGATTGATTTGATGGAAACAGATTGTACAGAGTTGATAACGGTGACAATACTGCGTGGATAATCGTTTAATAGCAATTAGACAACAGTCAACACACCCAAACCACATCAATTACATTGCACACGACAAATGACAGATATATCAGACCAAACCGTATTTAATTATATCCAAAATCTTATATAAAATTGTGATTATCACAAAGAACCAAGATTTGTACGGTGTCGACACAAAACAAAGAAGAGAAACAAAAACTATTTCAAACATGTCCCGACTAATCTTCGTTCGCTCATATGCAATTATGCACGTGTCTACACATGCGAATAATTTGTTCAAATATTTCCTTTTGTCATCTACACCTACCACATGTAATTTAAGACCTCACTAGCTGTGATTTTGATATTTAAGAATATACCACATACAGTTTTAAACTAAATATTTGATATGAATGAACTACTAATGCAAAGTTGCAAACTACCGCTAACAATCAAACTCCTATTAAGTTATGTTTTCAAAACAGGTTCATTGCTTTAATGAACGTCACTAATTCAAACCTAAGTAAAAAACTTAACTTTTGTGTGAGTATCTACTTGCAGCAAATAATTACTTTTTGTTTTGACAATATGTTCTTTTGGAGTTTTTCTCAATATTTTGCAAAGAGTTGGAGTCTAACTCTCTGCTTAAAAATCCTACGGAGATGATTACACCTCTTGCACTATTTATACATATCCTTCAAAGTTTTTTGAAGTCTAAATTCTCTTTACACGACATAGACAAACTTTCTTACTTTGGATGGTGAAAAAATCTGGTTAACATACCAAAAGAGTGGTGCAATAGTGGTTACTATTATTAACGTCATTTCACGATATTGTAACTAGCTAGTTCAACAGTTAAAGGTAAATTTATATCATTTTTTTTGGGGACAAAGTAAATATATAGTATCATTGTTTCAATAATTTCTGCATTAATATATATATCCACAGCATTAATATATTTTTCATAATGTCATGGTAGATAAGATTTGCTCGAAAAACGACCCTACTGAATTAACAATTTTTTTTGTTTATTTGTCAACAATATTTTTTTTTTCCTGAATTAATAAGTTTCTGTGAAGCTACCTTCTTCTTACTGAGCGTCTCCTGTGGGTTCCCATATACACTGTTTTCTATCACACACTTTGTTGTTTACTTGTATGTATTGGAATGGTTCATAAACTCCATAAACCAAAAGAATCGGGTCCAATTTTTTTTCCAATATCTAAATAAATTTTACTCTATAACCAAAATAACCAAAATTGAACTAAAGGAATTTCGATATCATTACACATTACATTTTAAATTCTATAACCAAAAAAAAAACGAAAAATATATAAAAGACTAATAAATTGTCCCTACTTTTCTAAATGAATAAGTTTCGGTGAAGCTACCTTTATTACCCAGCGTCTCCTATGGGTTCCCTTATTACACTGTTCTGTTCTCTATCACACACACACTTTGTTACTTGTCTCTATATATCATTTTAAAATTAATATCTTTTTTTTTCAGACACACCATCTTTGAATCTTCTTCACTCAAAGCTTTGTCATATTCAACGAAGACTTTCTTTAAACAAAACTTTTACCGCATTTAATACTCGTCAACTACACACACACACACTATACATTTATTCAGCTTGTGTTGTGTATATATATTGTGTTATTCCTCAACTTGGTTGTTGTATTCAATTTCTCATTCCTCCTTAAGTTTTCTCTACACAAGAAGATAGAGATAAAGACTTGACCTTTTTCAAGTCTTCCTTGGTGTTAATACTCTGCAAATTCTTGAGGTATGTCTCTGATTCTTACATGGGTCGATTATAAAAGATGAATAAAATCATAAAGTCTCCACCTTTATGGAGTTATTCTGAATGTGTTTGTTGAAATGTCTGAATGAGATTAGATTTTTATCCATCGTCGGCTATAATAAATGTGTTTGGTGGTGATGATAGGAATGACTCAGTAAACAAATTAATATATTAATGATAGTTGGCTTAGAGAAAAAAGATTCGTTTGTCAAAGTTTTTGATATTGATCTGAATTTGATACGTGTGCAGGGTAGTTTGGAGGAAGAGATCGTGTTTAATATTGTTGTTTAATCAGAGAAAGATGGGTCTTTCTCTTTCTTTGCTCTTGTCTGCTTGGAAAGAAGTTGTGACGACCCAGTTCTTCAGTTTCAAGAACCCTGTCGAGAGTTTTCTTGAAACCAGATCTTTCAGCTTAAAACTTAAAGAAGGAGGCTTGACTTCAAGAACCAACAGTTTCAAGAGTGAGAACCCGCAGGAAAAGTCTCCGAAGACGGGTATGGAGCGGTCTTTGAGCTTCAACAGCTGGGAGATTGTGACAGAAGTTGAGACTGAACCGATGAACAAGGAAGATGAGGAGATTGTTGAACCGACGAAGCCTGCTCGTAACAGTTTGAATGGAAGGAACTGTGAGAGAATCCAAATAACGAAGCCTACTATTACTCCACCTACGCCTTTTGTGTTCTTCTCTCCAAGACCGGTCACCGAGCTTGATGCAGCTGCAACTACGTTACAGAAGGTGTACAAGAGTTACAGAACAAGAAGGAACTTAGCGGATTGCGCGGTTGTTGTTGAGGAGCTCTGGTGAGTCACTTGATGGTCCTCTATCTTTTTTATTAGTAATGTGGTTCAAGCTGTTGAAACTAATTCAAATGTTTCATAGGTGGAAGACTCTGGATGCTGCAGCTTTAAATTTGAGCTCAGTCGCCTTCTTTGAAGAAGAGAAACATGAAACCGCGGTTTCGAAGTGGGCACGAGCTAGGACACGAGCTGCTAAGGTTTGACATCATTTCCACAATTTATTATCTATGTTTAGATGTCATAAGAAACTGATGTGAATCCTTCTATTGTATGTCATTTAGGTTGGAAAAGGATTGTCAAAAGATGAAAAAGCTCAAAAGTTAGCTCTTCAGCATTGGCTTGAAGCTGTAAGTCCCCATACTTGCTTTGGACATGAAATAAACCTTCCTATTTTGTGGATTTGATCTAAGTTTTGTCTTTTCGGCATTTACAGATTGACCCACGCCATCGTTATGGCCACAACTTGCACTTCTATTATGATGTCTGGTCAGCAAGCATGAGCGCACAACCATTCTTCTACTGGTGAGTCCCGTAACTATCGTTATCTTTTTCTGTTGTATGAATCTGTTCTGAACTTTGTTTCCACCTATTTGAAACTGAAGGTTGGACATTGGCGATGGAAAAGATGTGAATCTTGAACACCACCCAAGAAGTGTTCTGCAAAAACAGTGCATTAAATATCTAGGACCAGTAAGTCTTTTTTCGGTTTCACCTGCTAAAAAATTAGTTCAGGGTACTTATCTTCTTTTTGCTCATACACGTTTGTGTTATTCAACCTGCAGCTGGAGAGAGAAGCATACGAAGTGATAGTAGAAGATGGAAAGCTAATGAATAAACAAAGCATGACTCTGATCAATTCAACAGAGGATTCCAAGTCAATTTTTGTACTTAGCACAACTAGAACCTTATACGTAGGGCAGAAGAAGAAAGGTCGTTTCCAACATTCGAGTTTCTTGTCTGGAGGTGCCACAACTGCTGCAGGAAGATTGGTTGCTCGCGAGGGGATCCTCGAGGTGTGTTCCGATTCAGTTTTGCTTTCTAGTTTGGTTCTCTTAGCTTTTATGTCGAGGATCTAATCAAAACACATATTTTCTCAGGCTATATGGCCATACAGTGGACACTACCTCCCAACAGAAGACAACTTCAATGAATTCATAAGTTTCCTGGAAGAGAACAATGTTGATATGACCAATGTTAAGGTAAGGAATATAATTTTTGGTTGCATACATGCGAAATATGAAAAATGGTATGTACTCACTTATTTAATCTGAATACAGAGATGCTCTGTGAATGAGGAATATTCGTCATTCAATTCCAGTGGCTACGAAGAAGAAGCAACAAAAGAAGAAGAAGCAGAGAAGAAACCAGCAGAAACCATCGTTACAGAGGAACAAGAAGAAGAGAAAGAGAGAGAAAGACCGGTGTTCCAGCTTGCAAAGAGGCTGTCTTGCAAATGGAACAGTGGAGTTGGTCCAAGAATTGGGTGTGTTAGAGATTATCCAATGGAACTTCAGTCACAAGCGTTCGAACAAGTCAGTTTGTCTCCTCGGATTTCGCCTGGTTCTACACGTTTTCCGTCACCATACGGCCCAATTCCTTCTCCAAGGCCTAGTCCTAGAGTAAGAGTCTCTCCACGCTTAGCATACATGGGAATCCCAAGCCCTAGAGTTCAAGTAAACTGTTAGGCCTTGTCAACTTAACTCACCAAGAAGTGAATGTTATGACCCTTTAAGCTAGTGAGGTATGAGAAAAGGCTTCATCAATCTCTTCTCATCATCCTTTGTTCTTTAATTCATGTTTTTTTTTCTAAGTCCCTTTTGGTCTTTTTGTTCCTCTTTTTTTGGCTGCATCGTAACTTCTGGTTTAGGTGAAATGCCCAAGGCTGTAAATTTATTAGGTGAACTGTAAACAACAACTTTTTGAATTAAATAAAATTTTGTTAAAAATATTGAATGATTTTCTATCTGAAAAGTTCATCATTTTATCTTGCCTAAAATGTTAGAAAACGAAAACAAAACCAAACAAAAAAAAGTGCAACAGACTTTTGGAAGAAAAAAAACAGTCTTGCAAGAGTTCCAACAACAAAATTCTCCTATTATCGTATAATAAAGAAAAACGTAATCTATTCAATTCAATAATGTATCCATCAAAAACTTGACTTGAGACTTTTCATGGGCTAGCTGTTTTGGTCTTCTTAAACCACCTTGGCTTGAATTGATTTGTTTATGGTCTTTTTTCTTTTCTTCGCTAATCCGTACTTCTTCTATATTCGTCCAATCCCTTGGGCCTTGGCACACGTCTTATTTCATTATTATTTTTTTTATTTTTTTATTATTTATTATTTTATGTCACTCGAGTATGATTCTTAATTTGAATTAATATACAATGAGCCGAAAAACATCTAAAACTATCAAAATGATTCATTTGTACTAAACTACTAATAGGCAGTACTGCTAATAGGTAACGAAAATACGAAGACTTTTTCTTACCGCCATGCAAAAAGTTGACAATGAAGGCGAAGTTGCAAAACCTCAATTGAAGAAAGTTGATTATATCAGAAAAGTCAACAACGGACAAATAATATTGGATATGAAGAAATCCAACCTAGTCCAACAGTAGAGAAACCATAAGTTTAGTCAAATTCCAAAGAAAGCTCCAACAACTAAAGAAGTTAAAAAAGGATTTTGACTATCTCTTCTCTCTACCTTCAAAGATATGTGAAAAACGACCCAAAGCCAAAGTTACACTCCTATGTCTAAAGAATTCGTTTGCCGAAAGTGATCCGCTTAATATGATCTAAAATTATTTACAATAGAGAGTGTTGAATTGATTTAATAGGATATTGCAAATGATGATGAAAATGAGGTGGATTAAATTGTGTTAAAAAACAATAGTTGGTTTTGATTTGCTTTTTTTTTTTGGTATCAGGAATTCAATCTCTGGATTTCATCGTCAATGTATTATGATCCTCAATTGAAAAATGGCAAAAGATTTTATTTAATACAATATTTTTGTGTTCTCTCTTCTAATTCATTTCATGGGTTTCATGTAGAGTCTGTTTCCAATTTATTTATTTGTGTGTTGTAATACTCTATGATTTTGATTTATTTTTAGTTTGTAACATATTGTTTCTATCTCATTTCCTCTTTAAGAGCTATGCCACCACCATTCTGGTTGATTTGTGAGTTAGCACATTAATCGCTAATGTACATCATATCAGAAACAACTCTTGACTCGATTTTTTTTACTTTCATTGTATGTTTAATGTAGTTTTTTCTTCAACATTGGGCCACAATTGGCCGGCCCATTAGCCAGACAAACAACTCTTGGATCGAATTTTTTTCCTTTCATTGTGTATTTCATGTAGTTTTTTTTCAACATTGGGCCACAATTGTCCGGCCCATTAGCCAAATCCCTACATTTGTATCGAGCGGGACTCAATCCCAAGTGTGATGGTGCATGTTTTCGGTGGTACATGTTTTCATGTAATTTTTGTTTTATTATTTTAAGAAGTTATCATCAATTAGAATTAATTGTATATATCTCATTTTCATTGTATAGCTAAGGACCCAATCTTTACAGAGTTCATCTTTTTTCTCTGTCTGATTAATCTTTTTTTTTTATTATGTCTAATTAATCTTAAAGTTGCTAGACAAATAGATTCATGTACAAGATTCACTCAAACTAAATATGAGCGAGAAAAAATAGTATATATATTGAAAACTAAATTTGGGAGATACATGGGCATTTTTTTCGATTCTTTAACTCGTGAATTTAGGTTGTTCTTTTGTCGTTTCAGTTGTTGTTTTTTTGTATCAATCACTCGTGAATTTAGTTTTTTTATGAGAGCATAATTTATTATAATTTGCAATAGAGTTGTAAAGTTTAAATTGCTATAACGCTGTTTTGTGGAGAGTTAAATAGGGTGTTGACTGTTGAGTCATAAGACCAATGTGTATGGTCTTAGAAAGAAAACCTTGTCATAATTATATAAGATAATAAGTTCTGTTATAGAGGTTATTAGACAAGTGATAGGTCTAACCAGTCCAAATCACAAAATCCAAAAGCTAAACATTGCTTTTCGAAAGAGAATGTATTTCGTAAATCTGATTTGCAACATTTTGGGAAGTTTAAATTTCGAATCCAATGATATAAGAATAATAAAACAAAACAAGGTATTACATGAACATGAGTGAGTCACTGTAAAAAGTAAAAAACAACAAAAAGCCTAACATACATATATATATATATTTATTAATTTATTGTACCTTTTCATGGTTTCTTTTTTCATGCCTGTAACTCTGAGAAGGACACAGACACATTTGTTTGTGTAAGTAATAAATAAGTGTGAAAACACAATCAGAGACAAAAGCCTAAAGACTCGAGCAAACTTTTTATTAATATTTTGTTTGTTGCTTTGCTTTGATTTGTTCAAATTTCAAAAACTTCTCTTTAACCCACCACTCCCTCCATTACCACCACAACTTCACATTCTCCGATATTCTCTCTCTCTCTATCAATCTCTCACTCTCAAACTTTCTACATACCTGAAGAAAAAAATAATCTACGAATTCGAGCCAAAAAGATCGAAACTTTTTAATCTATGGGTGCTTCAGGGAAATGGGTCAAGTCCATTATCGGTCTCAAGAAGCTAGAGAAGGATGAAATCGTAAGTTCATTATCTTTTTTTTTTGTTCTCTCGTTCAAAGGTTAAAGCTTTATCGAGAGATACTCTGTTTTCAGGAAAAGGGTAATGGGAAAAACAAGAAATGGAAGCTATGGAGGACTACTTCAGTAGATTCATGGAAGGGTTTTCGAGGAAAACATCGGTCTGATTCAGACGGTGTTGATTCTTCTACTGTTTACTCTGCTGCTGTTGCTACTGTTCTTAGAGCTCCTCCTAAAGATTTCAAAGCTGTTAGAGAAGAATGGGCTGCTATTAGAATCCAAACCGCTTTTCGTGGATTCTTGGTGAGTTTGCTAATTGGTTTTGATTAGAATTGAGAGGAATAGAACTTAGTTTAATTTGAGGATTTGTTGTTAATTAGGCGAGAAGAGCGTTGAGGGCATTGAAAGGGATAGTGAGGTTACAAGCTTTAGTGAGAGGAAGACAAGTTAGGAAACAAGCAGCTGTTACATTGAGATGCATGCAAGCTTTGGTGAGAGTACAAGCTCGTGTTAGAGCTCGTCGTGTGAGGATGACTGTTGAAGGACAAGCTGTTCAAAAGCTTTTAGATGAACATAGAACCAAATCTGATCTCTTGAAAGAAGTCGAGGTTCTTGTCTTTACCTTTTTAGCTCATTGGTTTGATGATTGTTTATTGTTTTGAGATTTGTTATGTTCTCAGGAAGGGTGGTGTGATAGGAAAGGTACTGTGGATGATATTAAGTCAAAGTTGCAGCAGAGACAAGAAGGTGCTTTTAAGAGGGAACGTGCTTTGGCTTATGCTCTTGCTCAAAAGGTAACTAACTTGTCCACATTCAACATCTTGTTTAAGTTCGTGTCTGAAGCTGAATCGGGAATCTTGTTTTGTGTAGCAATGGAGGTCAACTACTAGCTCAAACCTTAAGACGAATAGTTCGATTTCGTATCTTAAAAGTCAAGAGTTTGATAAGAATAGTTGGGGATGGAGTTGGTTGGAGCGTTGGATGGCTGCTAGGCCATGGGAGACTAGACTTATGGACACTGTTGATACCGCTGCCACGCCTCCTCCTCTGCCTCATAAACATTTGAAATCACCGGAAACTGCGGATGTTGTTCAAGTTAGAAGAAACAATGTGACCACTAGAGTATCTGCAAAACCTCCTCCTCATATGCTGTCTTCAAGTCCTGGTTATGAGTTTAACGAGAGCTCAGGTTCATCCTCGATTTGTACTTCAACTACGCCTGTTTCTGGAAAAACTGGACTTGTTTCAGATAACTCTAGCAGTCAAGCAAAAAAGCACAAGCCAAGTTACATGAGCTTGACTGAATCGACAAAGGCTAAGCGAAGAACTAACCGCGGTCTCAGGCAATCTATGGATGAGTTTCAGTTTATGAAGAACTCTGGAATGTTTACAGGGGAATTGAAGACTAGTCCTTCCTCAGATCCTTTTGTTAGTTTCTCCAAACCACTCGGTGTTCCTACTCGATTCGAGAAGCCGAGAGGTTAAATGTGACCTTGTTAGATTGGAGTTTCAACAGCTTGTTGTTGTCTTGTGTGTTGTGAGATATCTGTGTATGTTGTTAATTGTTCTTTTTCCTTTGGAACTACATTGGAGTTTTGAATTTAAATATAAATTTCAGTCTTGCTTTTATTTCACTTGTTTCAAGAATCAGAATCTTTTGATGGTTCTGAGCTTAACCCCGTTCTTGAAGCTGAGAATTATACCATAATCAAGCTGCAGTGGTATCTCCATTTCTAGGGAATGTCTGAAAATGTAATTACGGTAGAGATGCAGTAATGTGAGTTTGATCTCTTGCAGGGCAAATCTCTGTCCAACACAGGCTCGTGGACCGATACCGAATGGGATGAAAGCGTATGGATGTCTATGTTTCTCCTCTTCTCCGTTCGGATCAAATCTTTCCGGCTTGAACTTCTCCGGTTCTGGAAAGTTTTTAGGGTCCTTTGCTAGAACTCCTAGTGCTAACCAAACCCATGTCCCCTAAGCAACAACCACAAGGTAAGTAATAGATTACAAGTGCTGACTGTAAATGGACTAATCCGCTTGATGGGTTTGAATATACCTTTGGGAGTAAATAACCTCCTATCTCCACTTCTTTAGCAGTTTCCCTTGCAACCAAAGGAGAAACCATGTAGAATCTCATAGCCTCTTTAATGACCTACAAAGGAGGCAAATAAAAAACATTCATAAAGATTCTAATCTCTCACAGAAACTCAACTTCTCGGTTTTTGTTTGTTACTAATGAAGCACCTGATCGAGGTATGGAAACTTGTGTTGTAAGTCATGAGCAGTCGGGATCAGATCACGGTTCCCAAACCCGTCAATTTCTTGAAGCAGACGTTTCTCAACATCAAGATGACCAGAGACTAAGTAAAGAACAGAGGATAGTGTGAAAGCAGTGGTTGCAGAGCCAGCAAGAAGATGCTCATAAGTCACAGCACTAATATAATCCGATGTGAAGATGTTTTTGGCGAAAGGATCGGACTCTCGAGCTTTCAAAATCAATGACAAGAAGTCTTTTGAGTCAGTCTCAGCCTCCTTGGCTCGCTTTGACACAATCTCATTAAGTTGTCCACTCAGTCTTGCATTAGTCTTCTCGACTCTCCAGTCCATTGTTCCCGGTATCCTCTTCAACACCTGCCTAAACGGCTCTTGAAGAATCGGAATCAGTAAGCCTAAGATGATAGAGAGTGATCCTGATAAATCCATCTTGAGTTGTGTTGTAGAGTAGACATGCTGGTTTATGAAATCAGTCACCTCCACATCTTTGATTGGTTTCTTCCCGGAAAGACCGAAGTCGACTCCAAAAGCCGCTTGTCCGATGATATCAGTGGTAAGTTTGAGGAAGAGGTTGGAGAAAACGATATCTCGCGGTTTAGAATCAAGATTATGAGTAGCAGAAGTGATGAAACTATGCATTGTAGGGATAAGACTTGTTAAATGTGAAGGCTGATAGAGAGATAGGATGGTGTTTCTCATTTTAGACCATCTCTTGTCCCTGTCAAAGAATCATAAATGGTTATAGAAACAAAAACATACATAGTTTTATAGAGCATGTATGTACCATTGTACCTGGTGAAGAAGAGGCCTTTCTTGTGAAGAGGAGAAGCTGAGATTGGGGAAGGAATGCTTCTGTTTGGAAGATCTTTGAACTTCTTTATCCCAACTTCTCTGCAAAGCTCTGCTTCTGCTATTATTATCAGTGGTTGCCTCCCCATCTGAAATCTGTTTGTTGTTAATTTAAATGGACATGATCACTTGTCTTCATTTTGTTTTTTAGACACTTGTTGTGTTCATCACTCAGTCATAACAACCATAAGAGATGGCCATATATACCAAACTAAACCAAAATGATTAAACAAAATTAAACATAATGTGTTTATAAATCATTTAAATTAAAATAAACTGAAAATCAAATGAAATAATACAAAAACTACATTAAATTATAAATGTTTTTTTCCATTAGGTTTTCTTAATTATTTATCTCTTTTGGTTAAATTGGTTTCATTATTATCAAATGACTAAAAATGAAACTGAAGTTATAAATAAACAGAAATTCATTAAAAAGTTATATTTTTTAATTATATATGTTAAAAAGTACTTGTATATTAATTAAAGCACTATTTACATGAAGTTGTTTTCCTTATTTTAAAAATCAAACTGACTCTAAAGTCTAAACAGAAAATCAAATCAAATAAACCAAAAATTACATTAAACCGAACAAATTAACTAAAACTGTTTTTTTTTGTCGACACGAAAACTTAAAAACTAAACTCTAGGTCTCTAGCCACCGAAAACAGAATAAAGAGAGAGAGAGAGGAGAGGTACCTGAAAATAGGGCCATATTGCTTAGCAAGAACGGAGAAGACATCAGGACCATACTTAGCCATCAAGGGCAAGTGACCAACTAGAGGCATAGCGGTTGGACCGGGAACATTGCATACGGACCAGGAGGGTCGGTACAAGTAAATCACAATTACAACCGCTGCAAAAGTCAAGAATGCAATAAGAGCTTCGTGTTGTGTCAAGAATGGATCAAGAACTTCCCACCATTGATGTTGCGTCTTCATCTCTCTAACCTCTAAAGTTCTCTCTTCTTTAGTTTAATGTGTGGGTTTGTTTGTTAGGTGGTTCATTAATTTATATAGTAGTTGATGTGCTTTTGAAAAGTGGGTTCTACACTCTTTCCACTAGCCCACCTTTAGAATAGCGTGGGACTATTTCGCAAGAAGACAACATGCGTTGAAATTATTAGTCAAGTACTCAAGTTCTCATCTCTACTAGAGAGTAATATTGCTAAGTTATTGTAACGCACGGAATCCGTATTAATTTTTATGTTTTTTTTTCTTGTCAACATTTAATTATTTAGTGTTTAATTCGAAACTATTTAACTATATTTAATACTCCTCTATGTTTGCAAAATTTACATATTCTAATATTTTTATATTCTGAATGTTAGTTTTTTGTAAATATATGATTATAAATAAACAGAATACTATCTTTTGAGTATGGGGTCCTTTTGATGTTTGACCAATCTTCACCCATCGTTGTACTTTTGTTACACTACTATCAAGTGCCTCTACTTGTCAAAGGGGTTTACCGTCAATTGGAGTAAACCACGCTTCTACTTTTGGTCTCCTTTCTCCACTTTTTTTTTTCTCTCTTTTATTTTGGATCACAAATTGTTCTTCCTTTTTCAGTTGAAAAAATTATTGATGGTTCTTTAGTTTTGTATTTTAATGGGTTAGGGAAAGAAATGGCTATATATGGAGGAGATTGTTTCGACTTTCGAGTTTGGACATTGGAATATAAACCAATAATTGATAAAGGAGAAATTTGATCATTGCATGACCATCATTTATGGAGTTAGGTGTTCCTTTTCTATCATGATTCATGATATTAGAATATTAGATCATTGTCTTAATTTTTGGTTTAGAGTTAATAATTTTTGTTCAACATTTCTATATTTTTATACAAATTTTGAAGTCTTTTTTTTTTTCTTTTCTTTCATCTAGTTACGTTTTTTTTCTCTCTCCAGATTTTCTGTTCTATTTGTTAGAATTAGAGTTAAGTTGACATGTATGTAGTAAGGGTATTAATTTGCACCAAAGCTATTGAGAGGGAGAGACGAAATTTCATCGAAATACGAACTGTTTTATAATTCATTCTGCGATTTTTTGGTTTGCTCAAATAATTTTTAACAAAAACAAAACATTGCTCCAATAATAATTTTTAACAAAAAAAAAACATTGCTCCAACAATAATACTAAGTCAATACATGTAATGCAGATATTACTCACGTGATAATAGCTAATCGAAAATCCAACTAGGAATTGGATGGATTCTAGTCCAGCCCACGTAAGTCCTCAAGTATCTAGGGTTTAAGTTTTGTTGTGTATATATATGGAGTTATAACAGAGAGGGCGAGCCGATGTTGATCACGCTCTCACATCGTCGATTGATTCAAAGATGGAAAAACCTGAGTGGTCTGAATTACCTGGAGACCTCATCAATTTAACCGCAAACCGTTTCTCCTCCATTAGTGACGTCCTCCGTGTACGTAGCATCTGTAAACCCTGGCGTTCGGCGGCTGCGACACCGAAGAGCTTTCAATGCAACCTTCCTTCCTCCAACAAGATGATAGAGACTGTTCTCTCTCCCACCACTTTCTTCCGTGTAACTGGCCCTTCTTCATGTTCTTACAAAGGATGGCTGATCAGAACCAAACAAGTCTCTGAATCCAGTAAGATTAATCTCTTGTCTCCTTTCTTTCGCCAGCTCCTAACCCCTTCACAACAAACCCTAGACCTTTTGAAATTTGAGGTTTCAGAGATTCGCCAATCTTACGAGATTCATATATTTGATAAGTATTTAATACAAGGCGTGATAGGTAAAGAAGGACCATCACATATATTGTCTAGAGTTGTTTTCCTAGACAATCTGATTTTCGCAGTCGGACAGGATGACAAAATCTGGTGCTGCAAGAGTGGAGAAGAGAGTAGTAGAATATGGACAAAAATCAAAAACCAAGTTGAAGATTTCTTGGACATTATACTTCATAAAGGACAAGTCTATGCCTTAGACCTAACCGGCGCAATTTGGTGGATTAGTTTATCACCGCTCAGCCTCCTTCAATTCACACCTTCAATTCCAATGGACTACGACGGATATGATAGTTGCAACAAGAGACTCGTTGAGTATTGTGGAGATCTATGCATTATTCATCAACTTCGCTTAAAGAAAGCTTATATCCGAAGGAGTCAAAGGACAGTTGGTTTTAAGGTTTATAAGATGGACGAGTATGTGGCAAAATGGGTTGAGGTTAGGTCCTTGGGAGACAAGGCACTCATTGTGGCTAGGGACAGTTGTTTTACTGTTGTAGCCTCCGAGTACCATGGATGTTTGAACAATTCTATCTACTTCGTTGATAATGTGCGAAAGAGTGTGATAAGAATGAAACTATGAATTTCTCTTTCTTATCCTTAAAATCCCAATTACAATGAAACAAACCCTAAATCGATAAGCTTGGAGTTACAGTTCTCCAATCTTATCTCCCAAGAACAGAGCACATAAAGCTCTAATCCTCTTTACACATCAATGATCAC
>Ga0041059_1001450_pt1 | contig 18713 bp, 14 predicted proteins | sample AraColnosormetaG_FD_56232 | JGI IMG/M metagenome (GOLD analysis project Ga0041059, IMG submission 56232) | Arabidopsis roots microbial communities from North Carolina, USA - Col MF nosort | ecosystem: Host-associated > Plants > Roots > Unclassified | place: USA: North Carolina | collected...
AAAAAAAAAGCTTGAGAAAGTTAAATCCTACCTATGCTGAAAATCCCTAACCATATCTCGGCGATCCATGATGGTGGAGGATCCATCAAGCCTGAGGTACTTGTACTTTCTATAGTTCATATAATCCTGCATAAACATAAAATAAAAGAAATGTAAAGCAAAGGTGTAGATAGGGATGCTTGTTATATGTAATTACAAATTCATTTGTACAGTGAGGTCAAAGACTTGTGTCTAGATACTACCTCGAGAATGTTCAGCATCTTTGTCATTTGTGCAAACAGGAGCACCCTGTGATTTCCAGCTCGAAGCCGCTTCAATAATATATCAAGTGTCTGCAGCTTCCCAGAGTCCTACAATCCAAATTTGTGATTAGAAACATGGGCTCATATTAAAGCAACTAAATTTAAAAGGAAGTTGCAACAGAAAAGAAACTACCGTGAGCAACTTTGCTGGGTCAAAACTTTGCATTGGAGGGCAAGAACCAAATATTCTGTGTGTCAGTTGAAGCGCAGGCTGCACAACTGGAAGTTCTGAATCAATTTCTTGGATTAAAGGATGTGGAAAGCTGTTAGGCTTCCTGGGTCCATTAGCTTCTGACGTTCGTGCAAAACCGATTAATAGTCTCTTAAGCCATGGTTGATGTAATTCTTCTGTAACTCTGTATGCCGAATTTCTGTCCGAGCAATGAATGCTTACCTGACACATGAAAGTTCAAATAGAGCATGGTTGAGAAGACTTGGTACGGAACTATCCAGGTTATTAGTCAACAACTTAAAAATTCAAAGAAATCATACAGGTGGAGCTCTGGCTTTTGGGATATAAGTATATGCAGAATGCAGGAGTTTGATACTTGAAAGAAACCTATCCTGATGAGAGATCACTAGCGCTTCAAATGAAGGACGGGTAGGCCCTGTGCTTAGTCTCCTTTTCTGAAAATTCGTTTCAACTTTTGATGGCATCAGCAACATTCTTGTGACAGCTTTGGTTTTAACTCTCTCGATGTTATTGTCACTAAGATCACCATCCTTGGACTCCATAAGAGAGTTAACTAATTCATCCAAAAATTGCCGCTCCCACCTCAGTATAGAAAATAATAGCCTTTCTGCAACAGAACACAGAGCCAGATATCCAACTTCTGATGGTGATAGATCCATCAAGCGTGAAAAGCCAAATGCTCCACTTCCACTAACCACTTGATCTACCCCACTATCAGATGGGAATATTGACTTAAGAATATACTCAGGTGAATATATATTAAAATGCTTCAGAAAAGATTCTCTTGAGATGCCACGCCCGACAGAAGAACAAAATGTTTCAGAATTTTGGAGCACCTCTTGGTGTAGTAGCTTAGGTATCTGAAAGAGAATCAAAAGATCGAACCCAAAGGCAGAATTCAGTGAAAACTAGAGGATATCTCTACTTCAACACTTTTTTATTATTATATTGAATTGCACCTTGTATATTATCGGATTTTGACCACCAGAATAATGTACATCCTCTAGCTCACCAAAGGGATGGGGCAAAAGAGAATTGGAAGTCACTCCAAAGTAGAGATACGAGCTCCCTTCATTCCTTTCGAACAACTCTGGATGGTTGCAAACCTGGCATCAGAAACACAAACATGTACTAGCATAAGCCATAGACTTGTCAAACCTGACACCAGAAACGCTGGATGTCTTCTCATATATGTTGTTTGAGAGGTAGATATACCTTTATGTAAAAGAAAGCAGGGAAGTTAACCCGACTAGACAAGAGAGCTTACCTTCCTTAGTTGAATGACAATATTCATTAAATTCAATACTTTCTTATCAGTAAATTGTCCGCGGTTGCTATCAAACAACTCAGCCAGAGAAATTTTGTTCTTAATAGCCTGATAAAAAGCTTGTTGTCGAGAACTGAGCTTGCAGTGTACTGTAACTTCCGTCTTTGTAGTTAGCTCAGAAACCACATCCTTTTTTACCCGTCGAAGCATGAACGGTTTCAAGATCGCATGCTGTTTGAGAAAAGAAACAAAATGTGAGTGACTAAACAACTTTAACTCGTAAGAAGATGCATATGCAGTAGAAATTTGAAGAGTTCCTGGAGAAATGGCTAAATGGAATTAACAAGTCCTTCTAACAGCAAAGGAAAGGACAGAAGATTGGCTGTTATAAACAAAACAAAAACGAGAACCCCAGGACTAGGAGTGACCATTGTTGATTAACTTGGGAGATTCTCGTCCATGACATATGCATATACATGAATGTAGTTATATAAAAATCAATGTCGTTTTCTAAAAGTCTCAAGACGGAATCATGCAGTGAAAATGGAAAGTAATGCGAGACCCTAATTAAGGAGGCTAGCAAACTAAAAGACAGAAGCAGACAGAAACTAAAAGAACTTGAAGAGTCGCCACAATAATGCTGCAATCAGAAAATGAAATCTCACCAGTCTGTTAAGCTGGTGCTCATTTAAAGTGCCTCCGTGTTCAGCATGATTCTCAATTCTGTTAATCAATATGGATCATGTATCAGAAACAACTTCCTAGATTATTGATTACATACTTTTACATGGCAATTAAAGCAGAAAAATAGTACTAACCCTTTTGAGAACCATTCATTAAATTGATCATGGTTGTCAAACAACATTGGCATGATGAAATGCAGCAGGGCCCATAACTCTGCCATGTTGTTCTGAATTGGAGTACCAGTCAGAAGCAATCGGTTCCGACAGTTAAAACTAAGAAGGGTTTTCCATCTTATACTGTCAAAAAAAGGAAATGGGACTTGCATGAGAATTCAGCATTTCAAGTGATCTACAAGGAAATTACAAAAAGTAACATTCTCTTGCATGGCACCATCAAACACTGGAAATTCAACAGACTCAAGAGAAAAGTACGAACCTGGAGGAACTCTTGATTGCTTGGGCCTCATCTAGCACCATATATTGCCACTTCACCCGGCGAAAATACTTTTCATCAGTGACTAATAGCTGATAGCTAGTAATCAAAATATGAAAGCCAGCATCCCTGGAAAAAAAGAGGGGGGTGGGGGTCAACAGAGAACCTTTAGAAAAGGGCAAAGAAGTTTCATTGATCGTGCAGCCTTTGAGAGAACCATCAATTAAATAACATGAATTCTAACAATAGACATGGTTTCCTCTAGAGCGATAACATGTAAAATTAGACACAGATGGGGCAATACTGGCAGTACATATCACTTAATGTCTGAAACCTAACAACATTGCATGCTCTTTTGCAAATGCATATTTGACGTACAGCCCAAGGATCGAAAGAGATGATCCAAGTGGAAAAAAACATTACACCTAATTATACGATATGCAGACAGCATTGAGAAATTTGTCACCTCAAAAATATCACATAGCCGTTACCTTCGGTACATACGCTTGGGATTGATATTCTTTCTTAAAATTGTTCGTTCTTGTAATCCTCCCCAATATGGAAGAGTTTTCAAGTCAGGACAGAAACGACTGATTTCATCAGCCCAATTGTTAAGAACAGAGGCAGGGGCAACAACAAGAAATGGACCCCAAATGTTCTTTTCCTGTGTGAGAAAACTGATGAGGTTAACATAACCAAATCACAACAAATATAAAGGTCAAACAACACTATTTACCTCAGCCAAATGTGCCAAGAACGCCATAGCTTGAATAGTCTTACCCAAGCCCATTTCATCAGCAAGTATGCCATTCAAACCCTGGAGTATAGCAAACAATAATCTTAGTACAGACCCATTCTGAAAGATGATTTCTGAGGGGAAGAATTTCCTCCATTAAGTCCTACAGAACAAAAATAACAAATGTAAACAGAGATTGAGTGAACCTGCTCATAACAATTGACTAGCCACTGAAGGCCTTTCATTTGGTATTCTTTAAGGGTTCCTTTAAATAACTCTGGAGTCTGAACTGTTGATGTAACAGGCATTGTAGATCTGCAAGTAGAGAGATTTAATTGGCTTGATAGACTAAAATCGCAAAGACAAGGGATGGAGACAAGAACACAAACTCACGGGTTATGCAAATCTATATTGCTCGAGCCAGAAACTGATATATCATTTAAAGGACCTTCCATTTCAGAAGTTTGGCGTAGCTTCATATATTCAGTGTCAAATGCATCTGTTATTTGCTTCTGCTTAGACACCGCATCTTGGGCAGCTCTCAAGACCTTTTCCTTCAGTTCAGCCTCTTCAGGATCCTCTACCTCAGAAGGTTCTGCCGCTGAAGTTTCTGGGAGCACTTCGTCAATCGGATTTTCATCACCTATTGGTAAGGCTTCGGAAGGATTCGAATCGGTCTTGTTTTGCATGAAGTGACTGTAAAGCTCAGTCTGTTTAATAAGGAAATTGAGCCTTTGTTGCTGCCTTTTTGACTCTCGCTGCTCCTGTTCACGTTTAAAAGCCTCTGCAGCTTCCTTTTCTTGCTTTTTCCTCTCTTCTGCCTGTCAACATTATCAAATTATTCCAAGTGCACCGTTCAAAAGAGCATCAGCTGAAGAATGATATTAAAAAATTCCAAGTCTACAACATAATTTCATCCATTTCTATAGCCAAGTTTATAGAGTTGTGACTATTGTTCAAGTCCTTATTCTATGAGAAAAGGCAAATAAACCCGTGCAAAAAGCATGTATTATTAAAAAAATTGGCAACAGAATCTGTAACCCAATCTAGTTGGCAGGCTGGTATACTACAAAGTCAAAAGGAGAATAGAAATTGTACCATCTGCTTGTCATATCGCTTCCAGAATAGCAGCATGTCTCTGGATATCTTCCTAGTGCGAATTGGTGCAGTTCTTGGGATTTTGTATGATCTACCCACCTTCATTCTCACCTGTGAACTCAAAGTAATCAAATGAGAGATCTAATCAAAAATGAAATCTAAGTCCGCGATTAACAACTTAGTTTTCGGGATTATGTTGTTAATCGCCGACATGTAATTTGGTTCTTCTTTTATAAAATTTCTACCAGATGACCAAAAAAAATCTAAAATGAAAGGAAAGAGAATATCCGTCTAGGAAAGGAAATATAATAAAGACTAATATGAGAGTCAATTTCAATTACCTCTCTTTGGCAACCATCTGCAAACCTCTTGGCATCAATTGATAGTTTACGATGAAAAGTAGTGAAAATTCTATGGTGTTTTGCTATATCTCTTCTGACAATATTGATCCAGGCTTTTCTAATTTTATCCCTTTCTGTTTTCTCAATGACTGCAGGATCATTCTTTGCTTTCAGCTTCTTCGGTAGACTTCGTTTAACAATCTGAAGAAAGGATACATAAAACAATGTCGGAACAAAAAGATAATGTTGTTAATAAAGCCATGAATGAGCCATGAATGAGCCATGAAGGATTCAAAACTATGATTCATAAAATACTGCCACAGAATCCAAACCTCGTATGTATCCCCCTTCTCCAGAATCTTCACGTAATGGACCTGTAAAACACCACCCTCAGACAGAATTGTCCGTGCAGTACTTCCAGCAGATCCTTCTGGAATGGCAGAATTCATTGCAGCTTCTGACACCTTGAGGCTAAAATTTGGGGTGGAGTTTGAAGGTGACAGGGCCTTCATTCTAGCTTGAAGAGATTCATATTGAGGTCGAGGCTCACCCATTCCATTACGGCTTCTTACTCCAGACCTTTTATCACTTGCCATCAGTTCTGCTAATGATCTCAGATCCAGAGTTCCTTTCAAGTAAAATTCTTCCACATGAATGTCTGAAAAGCTCGGTAAGTTTAATGATGCCACCAGCTTGTCATAACTTGGGGGGATTTTGTAGATGACACCATCACCAATGTCCAAATACGAAGGTTCATATGCTATCCTGCAAATGATGCAAAATTCAACGTGTCAATCTAGGAAACCCAACACCGTAAGTTATCTAAGCGGATTACACAGGGTTACACGGATCCCATGGAACATGAAAAAACATATGATCAACATACTTGGGTGTAATATCACGATCATGGTAGCTTCCTCGCCTATGTGGGGTCACATCAGCTGCAAAATTTGGAGAGTTGTCCATGTCATAGAACCTCCCATGGTAATCATTCCCTGGTTTCCTACCTCTGTAACTGCCCACATTGCTCTTTAGCACCGGAAAACCCATCAGATGAGGAGGATTCCCTTGAGTCTCCTTGGACCTATTTTTGAATTTTTGTACATGCTCCCCAAGCATTGATCGGTAGTGCTCCTCAGTAACATGTTGATTGTAGAGATCATCATCGTCCTCTGCATCCTCAGCTTCTGTCCACCGCTTTCTCTTCTTGGAGCTCGCATTCATTCTCGATTTAGACCCATTGCTGTAGTTTGCCACTACCCCACCTTTAACCATTACCAACCATATAGACAGAACACAGATAAACGTCACTTAAAACTATCACAGTAGGTGGCAAAAGTAATTCCATAAAACCAATTAAAAACTGTACCTTGAGTGCTTCTACTTTCATCCTGGCTACTACTCCCATAATAATCAACTTCATCTTCAGGTTTCGGAATTCTAAACTTCATCAACGGCTGCAAGAATGAAGAATTTAGCCACAAAACCCACACTGAATTTCAACAGTAAAACAAAAACACACTGTAGAAACAAGGAGAAGCTATACAATTGCAAGATTTCCAATCACCAAAACTACATTCATCACAGTCACATGATCATCATCCAACAAGTACAAACCATCAATTTCAAGGAAATCACAAAAAAATTGAGACCTAACAGACCTCGAGATCGAATAGATTCGCGTAAGGAGAGTCCTTCGGTGGTCGTCTTGAAGGATCCATGAGAGACGGGAAGAGAATAACACGGCGTCAAAATTTTGGAGAGTCTTAATCCTTAAAAGCTTCTAGACAGAAACATTCGTCACGAGAAAGAAAAAGAGTTCGTCTCGAAGAAGAACCCTAATCCAGTATGATAGAGGAAGAGGGCGAAAGGTTAAAGACGAACATGCGCAAGTTAGTGGACACAGGCGGTACAGAAAGAAGTCCAGACTACTAACATACGCCAAACGAATAAAGCTTCTTACCGTGCGCCTCTCCACAAAAAACATTTAATTATTATTTTTTCTTAACCCCTCCGGTACCGGCCGATCAGATAACGACGGCTAAGTTATCGTTTTGGAGATAAAAATACCTTGTGGGGTAAACAACAATATATAAGAAGTAAAGGGGCGAATTTATAAATATTGAAAGCTCATATTCGAGAAAACCCTAATTTCAATATACAGGATTTTTTACCTCGTCGTCTCTGAAACTTCATCTCTGCCGTCTTAAGAAGATTTTGCCAGTGCGGGAAGCGGCGGAGATTGAGAGATTAGCGACGATGGAGGAAAGCAAACAGAACTATGACCTGACGCCACTAATAGCGCCTAACCTGGACAGACACTTGGTGTTTCCTATATTCGAGTTCCTTCAAGAGCGTCAGCTTTACCCTGATGAGCAGATCCTGAAGTCTAAAATCCAGCTTTTGAACCAGACGAACATGGTTGATTACGCCATGGATATTCACAAGAGTCTCTACCACACTGAAGACGCTCCTCAAGGTATTCTTGTGTATTCCTCTCTGGATATGTCTGTGAATTTGCGTTTTTGTGTACTGGTTTGTTTGTTTGATGATGAATGTTGAAATTTGTGGTGATAGAAATGGTGGAGAGAAGAACAGAGGTTGTCGCTAGGCTCAAATCTTTGGAGGAGGCTGCTGCACCACTCGTGTCTTTTCTTTTGAACCCTAACGCTGTGCAGGAGCTAAGAGCTGACAAGCAGTACAATCTCCAAATGCTCAAGGAACGCTACCAGGTTGTGATTTGGATGATTAAGTTGTTTAATTTTGTGAAATGTTATCCAGATTTGGTTTTGTTTGTGTATTGTGGAACACAAATCTTATATGGCTTGGTGTCTTATCAGATTGGTCCAGACCAGATTGAGGCTTTGTACCAGTACGCCAAGTTTCAGTTTGAATGTGGCAACTATTCTGGTGCTGCTGATTATCTTTACCAGTACAGGACCCTGTGCTCTAACCTTGAGAGGAGTTTGAGTGCCTTGTGGGGAAAGCTCGCATCTGAAATATTGATGCAAAACTGGGATATTGCTCTTGAAGAGCTTAACCGTCTCAAAGAGATTATTGACTCAAAGGTTAGTATTTAAAACTTCTTCTAGTTTGCGACCTTTGAAATCAATATAGATGTGAGAGTATATATGCTAACTACCATTTGTTTTTTCAGAGTTTTTCATCGCCGTTAAACCAGGTGCAGAACAGGATTTGGTTGATGCATTGGGGTCTGTATATCTTTTTTAACCATGATAATGGAAGGACACAGATCATTGATCTTTTTAACCAAGACAAGTAAGCCTCTACCTCTCTGTTATCTGCATCTCTTCTTTATACCTTTCATCACCATCTATTTCCTTGCGTTTTAAGATAAGCATGATCTAGATGCGATGAAGTTATGTATAGGTGGTGTTTGTGTGTAGAACTTTGTTTATAGTTAATGTTAGTCCTGATGTGCCTACAAGTAATTAGCAGTCACTAGTTTTAGAGTCTTCTCCTTCTTTTCATCCAGACCTATTCTTAAGATTGTGCTTTGTGTATGGGCATTTGCTGAAAAATAATTCACTTTGTTTTCATGCTGCAGTTCTGTATACTAATTTGATTTACTTTTTCAGGTATCTGAATGCCATCCAAACTAGTGCTCCACACTTGCTGCGCTACTTGGCAACTGCTTTCATTGTCAACAAAAGGAGAAGACCACAATTGAAAGAATTCATTAAGGTCATTCAGCAAGAGCACTACTCCTACAAAGATCCAATTATCGAGTTCCTGGCATGTGTGTTTGTCAATTATGACTTTGATGGGGCTCAAAAGAAGATGAAAGAGTGTGAAGAGGTAACTCATCCACATGTATAGATATTTTTGTTTGTGCAGAACTGTGCAATCAATACTCTGACATTTTAACATGATGTAGGTCATTGTGAATGATCCATTCCTTGGCAAGCGAGTTGAGGATGGAAACTTTTCAACTGTACCACTGAGAGATGAATTTCTTGAAAATGCCCGCCTATTCGTCTTTGAAACCTATTGCAAAATTCATCAAAGGATTGACATGGGGTAAGTTCTCACATTTGGTTGTATATGTTTACACATAACTCTGCTCTCCGGATTGCTCAATGTTTGGAATTTTCTCTATTCCTTATCTTTCCCAACACATGAAAATTGCCATATCCAGCTATTTAAGTTGAGAAGAATTGTTGCGGTCTTGTGGTTTAACTTTGTACTCATGTCGAGCCTATATTTCCCTTGTCAGGGTACTTGCTGAAAAATTGAATCTGAACTATGAGGAGGCCGAGAGATGGATTGTGAACCTAATCCGCACCTCAAAGCTTGATGCCAAGATTGATTCTGAGTCAGGAACTGTAATCATGGAGCCTACTCAGCCCAACGTGTAAGTAGAATAAGCTTAAATCTATGATATCATTCGTATTCTACAATCTAATCTTGTTTCCGCTTTATGCAGGCATGAGCAGTTGATAAACCACACCAAAGGCTTATCAGGACGAACATACAAGTTAGTGAATCAGCTCTTGGAACACACACAGGCGCAAGCAACTCGCTAGTCAAAATTTTGCTGTGGAAGCCTTTCCTTGATAAAACTCACCTTCGGTTGACTGGAATTATTTTCTTTTTCTTGCTCTGAGTTCACCTTTTACTTTGAAAAAGATTATTATGGAGTTGTTCTATTTGAAATGTTGGATCCACAGATTGGAACATTTTCCAACCAAATCAGCATTTTGTATCCACCCTAAGCATTTAAAGGTTTTTGCAAGCCAACGTAAATTACTGCCTTACATTGAGCATCTCTGATTTGCGTAATAGTAAGTACAATAATAGCATATAACAGAAGTAAGAAAAACAAAACTTAAGAGTTAAGACTATGACAGTGGAAAGAACAGGTCACAAACAAAACAAGTATATCAATTCGTAAATAGTATAAAGTTACTCCAGAAGTCCAACTCGCCAGAGTCATCAAAAGAGAGAAGATAAATTCAATTTCTTTGGAGGTGGGTGCCCTCCAGAGAGTACCACATAAGAATAGAAACACAACATGCAATGGAAATGGCATATAGTGTGTTTTGATCTTTCCAGTGGATCTTTTGAAGCGAGTATGAAAATACCATTTACCACTGATGGTCGAGTTACTATAAGCAACATGAAGGACCGTTTGTGTATATCAGAGGGGAAGGACATGAAACAAGAGATATGGTCATTAAACTCTCGCAAGAAATGGGAGAAGACGTATTCGATTGATTTGAATAGAACTTCCATTTGGTGTCGCCGCCATCCGAATTTGCCAACAAAAACAATCACAACATTTCAGAAAAATAAGATTTTGCTTCATAATTGGAAGATAACTGGCCGTACTTTAATTATACATGATCCGGAACAAAATTCTTATGATTTTAGCTTTTAAATTTCAGCATAAAGGGGTTTCTAACTTTCTATCGCTTATTTCCCAAGTTTACTCACTGTATAACTGGTAGACGCATTATTTCTTATTATTGTTTCAGGATTGAGCTAGCAATAACTTTTCTATATTACTTATGTTTTAGTCTTCTTTCTTTATCTCTTTTTATTTATTTATTACTATGATATTCGAATATAGACAATCAAAGCATATCTCACAAATAAGAAAATCAAAACTTTAGATTATGACACTGGAAAGAACAGGTCACAAACAAAACCAAGTGTATCAATTCGTAAAGAGTATAAAATTACACCAGTAATCCAACAGACCAGAGTTATCAAAAGAGAGAAGATCTCCACTTTTTTAAATCTAAACCTATGTAAAGTCCCTTCAGTATGAAGGACTAGTCGCAGATGGTTTCAATTTCTTTGGAGGTGGGTTTCCTCCAGAGAGCACCACATATGAATAGAAACACAACATGCAAGCACTGCAATGAAAAAGACGTAAACACACGGTTACATGAATCCACGAAAGATCATCAGAATCTGTTGTAGATCACAAGACGTATTTCTTACCTGATGACAGCAAAAACCCCGGCCGGAAACAGCTTCTTAGTCTGCATAAGTACAACATTAAGCAGTTGAAGTCAAGCAAGCAAAAATAAACAATCAGCATGATCACAAAGATAATGAATACCATCGAATAAGCTGTGAAGTTCTTCCAGAAGACGACAGCTGAAAGCACTGCAATTTCAGGTTTAGAAAAATGAGTAAGCACAAATGCTTTCATAGATAAAATGAACATTTCTTATAGAGAATCATAGGCACATAATGTTCAGAGATGACCACTTCATAGCATGACACAGTATACTTATCTCGATTTTAATATCCACTTATCATGAGTAAGATACCAGTAATTACTTGATGTAATGAATTAGAGATGAAAAAAAGTCGTGGTAACAAAATATCCCCTACTGTTCCTGCAGACAATAAATGAAGATTACCTGCTTGTCCTAGTATATAAGGGAAACTAGATTTTCCCTCTCGCCAAATCTTTAAGCTCAGTGTACTAAGGGCTAGAAGGCCACCACCATAGAGGACACCAGTACTTAAACTTGTAAGATTTCGTGAAAACGCAAAACCAAGAAGCCCTCCACTCACAACGAGACCACCTGAAAAAGTATCATTTATTAACACCAGCGTGTTACCTGACAATAAGCAACTCTTTGCTAGAAATGCTAAGATTTGAAAGAAAGTTTGAGAGTCACAAAGTAGTACCATAAGGAATGCCGAAACAGAAGTCGTGGATCTTTGCTGCTCTTATTGGTTGTGTGGCAACATCTTCCTCTACTGGCTCTGTGATGCTCTCTTTATTGGTAGCAGTTTCATCAACAGTGGAATACGGTTTGGATGTTTTCTCAACAACAGGTTTTGAAACCTCAGCTGTATAGCTTAGAGAAGCTGGTGTTTCAGAGCTATTCCCATCAACACTTTTAACTACAAAAGACTGAACCAATTTATAGCCAATAAGCCACTAGTGGAGACACTATCAATCCCAAAAAATTTAGAAGAGAGCTCAACATATGATAATTAGCACATAGAGACAATCAAAAAGGTGAACAAAAAGGCAATTTTTGTTATTGAAGACATGGTACATTCCCAACCAACTCAACCAGAGAAAACAGAGAAGCAATTCAAGTCTCAAGGAGAACCATTTCTAGAAAACAAAAGCAAATATTCGATTACGACTAAATCAATCAAGCTCAAACGTTTTTGAGAGTAATCAGGAAAAGTAGAACAAATAGAGTATTGGGCATGGACGTAATCTAATCGAGATGAGTAAATTCCAAGTCTTTTTCATGCGATATCGAGATATTTACCTGGGGACGAATCATAGGGCATGGAAACGATCGGCTTTGGAAGTGAAATTGGCGATTGGTGGATGAGAAACAAGCAAGCTGAGAGATTTGTGAAGCCATCGTCCAGATCTGATACCGAAAAATTGGAAGTGAAAAGTCAAAAGGGAAAGAAATGGAGAATCGGAGCGTGGTCAGCACGAGAGATGGAGTGGTTGATCTAGCCGGCGTTCAGGACTGACTGACTAAAAAGACGATACTGATCGGACAATCTTGACCGTCCGCTCGTTTGATTTTGAAGTTGTTCGGTCAAAATGTTGCGAAGAAATTACGCGCATATGACAATTTCGGTTTAGTGTGGTTTAATCTTTGACTTTAGGGATCGGAGATGAGAAAAAACGAATCCATTTAATTATTTCGGTTTAGCTGGTTTAAGCTTAGGTTTCCTTTTTAGGCGGCTTTTAGCTTTCAAGTGGGCTCAGATTTGTCTCAGGTTCTTTATTGGGCTCATTTCGTTTAAAGACCATTAGTATTACTAGTAGTTTTGGTTAGCCCAACCAGCATTTGATTTTGTCTGAATTAAAGTTCTTTACTTGATTTCAACCACACCTTTAACGGCTAAGCCCTCATAAATCACACGCGTTGTTTGACTTGTGAGTGCACTTATGAAGAGTCAAGAAAGACAAATGTCTCTCTCTGTCTCTGATTATGTAGCTTACCATATATTACACCATTGTATTAATTATTCAGAGATTACCAACTCATTATTTTATCTTGTTGCCTAATTCCGTGTATTAATTTTAGTTTCATATTGACATTTTACATTTGGTTATATATTAATGTTCTTTCTCTAGAATTTACTATATATATTGTTTATGCTAGCTAGGATCAATGTCATAACAGTAAATGATTTCCACCTCGCTCTTAATTTTCTACAAATCATCTCTTTCTTCACCTAACGACGATGGATCTCCGATTCTTGGCGTCCTTGACCCTTCTTCTCGGTCTATTCTTCGTCAATACAAATCCAACAGGTCACTTAATACCTCTTTATTTCATTATGTATATAGAAAATATAACATGTGTGATTATATTATAATATCACCCTGACATAGAGTAATCAAACCATGTCAATATCTTGAACTTTTGAGACCTTTTTAACTATTATTTTTAGCTTTAAAACAAAATTATTTAAATATTGAAATTATAATTTACCACTTATACTGATGTTTCAAATACTTGAAAATAAAAGTTGAAAACAAATATTCAAATGATTAGATATGTTTTATGATTAACAACAATGAAAAAAAATAGAGTCACTAAATTTTAGTAACACATTAATTCTCTTTTTTATTTTTGCTAAGAATGTAAATAATTCATTAGAAATAAAAAATATTAGGATTAACATGTAGTAAAGTCTAAGGTTTTTAGTTCTATGACAAAAGAAGGAACACATTAATTCTCTCATGAAATATTTAGTAACACATTAATTCTCTCATGAATTATGCCACATGTGATGAATGTATTAAATATTGGATTGATATTTAACAGGTGGACAAGTCGGCGTTTGCTATGGAAGAAACGGCAACAACCTCCCTTCACCAGCAGAAACCATTGCGCTCTTCAAACAGAAAAACATCCAACGAGTTAGGCTATACAGTCCGGACCACGACGTTCTAGCCGCCCTACGTGGCTCCAACATCGAGGTAACGCTGGGTCTTCCCAACTCTTACCTACAGAGCGTGGCCTCGAGCCAATCACAAGCTAACGCGTGGGTACAAACCTACGTCATGAACTACGCGAATGGCGTCAGGTTCCGTTACATATCTGTTGGGAATGAAGTTAAAATCTCCGACTCTTACGCACAGTTCCTAGTCCCTGCCATGGAAAACATTGACCGGGCGGTTTTAGCAGCCGGACTCGGTGGTCGTATCAAGGTATAATCATTACTCATATATATCGATTACGTATTTTCATAAGATAAATATTCTTTTTAGCATTAATCAAAATTTCATTTTAAGTTCAACATTTGCGAACTTATCTTATTAAAAATAGGAGATATTCAATGTTTTAGTGTAAATTTGGTTAAGAACTTAATTGCGTTTTATTCTTTTTATCTTTATATAACAAAAATTGTAAGTTTCAACTCTGTTTTATTATAATTGTACGGAATTTAACAGGTATCCACATCGGTAGACATGGGAGTGCTCCGAGAGTCTTATCCACCATCGAAAGGTTCGTTTAGGGGAGATGTTATGGTGGTAATGGAACCAATCATACGTTTCTTGGTAAGCAAGAACTCTCCTTTACTCTTAAACCTCTACACTTACTTCAGCTACGCGGGCAATGTAGGCCAAATCCGGCTCGATTACGCTCTCTTCACGGCTCCTTCAGGAATCGTTTCGGACCCTCCTAGATCTTACCAAAACCTATTTGATGCGATGCTCGATGCGATGTACTCGGCTCTAGAGAAATCGGGTGGCGCATCATTGGAAATAGTTGTGGCGGAGACTGGATGGCCAACGGGAGGAGGAACCGATACAAACATAGAGAATGCGAGAATTTATAACAATAATTTGATTAAGCATGTGAAGAATGGGACACCGAAGAGACCAGGGAAAGAAATCGAGACATATTTATTTGCCATTTATGACGAGAATCAAAAGCCGACTCCTCCTTATGTTGAGAAGTTTTGGGGATTGTTCTATCCCAACAAGCAGCCTAAGTATGATATTAACTTTTATTGAGCCGAACCAATATTCTATCAAGGGAATGGTATATTTATATTTGAAAACTAATATAGATATTGGTACTATCATTCATTATACAATAAATAAAGTTTGAGGGACTGTAATGACTTATCATTTACAAGTAATGACTTCATTAAAACAAGACTTTACTGTTAACGTGTTGGTAATTGTAATGCCTTTATCAATAACAAGTAAAATTATACTTCCTGTCTTTAAAACTGAAGTCGTGTGTAATCAGACTCTTAAAATTTATACAAAATTAGTTATCTCAACTTACCTAGGTTTAAATAGTTTCTTACAGCATAGCAGGTTAGAAAATGAGTAAGAACAAAAAGAATTAGTACAAATTTCAGACCACAAGGGTTAAATTATGAAGGGCCGTGTTTTGCGTAGTTGTGTAGTGATATATATTCAAAACCGAGGAATTTTCTTATAAACGTCTATTTCGGTTTTTGCCCAAACAAGAAGGTATAATTCGGTTGGACGACAAAAATAGACGCTGTATTGTTGATGGAGTAGATATTTATTATTTTCGATAAATAGTATCTCTTTTTAACGTTACAACAATTTCTTTCACATCCTAATATTTGTATTTTGATATTTTCTTCTCTATAAGAAAATAAACAAGAGAAATTTCACATTCATCGTGGATTTTCTATGCACCTTGTGTTTTACTGAACCAAATTAATTAATTGAAAGAAAAATTTTCACAATTCTTTTCTTTTTGGTTTAATGGTTGATACAGAAATCCAAAAAGGTCAAATGGTTCATCATGAAGGGGGAAAACGACAATATAAAATCACAAGCTTAGGGTAGAAATTAAATAAATTAATACGAACGTGTTTTACAAGGTTGAGACCATGAAAAACAAGATCGTCAACTGTAACCATTAAATACGTCCTTAGACCCACAAGCCAATTTCAATTCTGGTTAGATGCATGATTTGTGTTCACAGTGGTTCTTGGAACCATCCATGGCACCTTAAACATTTTAGTCACTAAAGTCGTTTCAATCTTGAAATTTACTGTGAACAAAAGTCATCTAACCATAATTGAACTTGGCTTGTGGGTCTAACGACGTATTAATTGGTTCACGCTAGCTTGACGTACGATTAACGGCCAATATTACCATGATCCAACCTATTACCAAAAGAAAATTATAATTAACAATCAAACAACCATTTCGATTTAAATATTTTAAAACCAAATTGGTTTGGGCGATTCATCATATTAAACACGTGTGTCTTGAGCTAGTTAAACCCTATTGATAGCTACTTGTGTAGAAAACTCATATTGTTAGACTTTTCAAAGCGTATATTTAGAGAGTTATTTGTGAATTATAATGGTGATTAAGGTGAAACATAACAAAACAGATGATATTGATAGATCATTTGATTTCATTCATTGACTGACTTGCACAGTTGCACCCCAGGCTTGGCTCTATAAATTAGGCGGTAAATGGAATGATTAAAACATATCATTTTTCACAGAATCATAGAAAAATCAAGAAAATGTCTGAATCAAGGAGCTTAGCCTCACCACCAATGTTGATGATTCTTCTCAGCCTTGTAATAGCTTCCTTCTTCAACCACACAGGTTCAGTCATCTTTTAAGCTATTGTAACATCTATTAATCATCTCCATCTTCACAAATTTATTCAATTTAATGATTCTTATTTTGGAAAATGAAGCTGGACAAATCGGAGTATGCTACGGGATGCTAGGCGATACCTTGCCAAGTCCATCGGACGTTGTGGCTCTTTACAAACAACAAAACATCCAGCGAATGCGGCTCTACGGCCCTGACCCAGGCGCTCTTGCCGCTCTCCGTGGCTCTGACATCGAGCTCATCCTCGACGTTCCCAGTTCAGATCTTGAACGTCTCGCCTCCAGTCAAACGGAGGCCGACAAGTGGGTTCAAGAAAACGTTCAGAGCTACAGAGATGGTGTCAGATTCCGGTACATCAACGTTGGAAATGAGGTGAAACCCTCAGTTGGGGGGTTTCTCTTACAAGCAATGCAGAACATCGAGAACGCGGTTTCTGGAGCAGGGCTTGAAGTCAAGGTCTCAACAGCTATAGCCACTGACACCACCACTGATACGTCTCCTCCGTCTCAAGGAAGGTTCAGGGATGAGTATAAGAGCTTTCTCGAACCAGTGATAGGTTTCTTGGCAAGCAAGCAATCTCCCTTGCTCGTGAATCTCTACCCTTACTTCAGCTACATGGGAGACACGGCCAACATCCATCTAGACTACGCTCTGTTCACCGCCCAGTCCACTGTTGATAACGATCCAGGGTACTCATACCAAAACCTATTCGACGCAAATCTCGACTCGGTTTATGCAGCATTGGAGAAATCAGGGGGCGGATCGTTGGAAATCGTGGTGTCGGAGACCGGTTGGCCCACAGAGGGAGCAGTCGGGACGAGTGTGGAAAACGCAAAGACTTATGTTAACAATTTGATACAACATGTGAAGAATGGATCACCGAGAAGGCCAGGGAAAGCTATAGAGACTTATATATTCGCTATGTTCGATGAGAATAAGAAGGAACCAACGTATGAGAAGTTTTGGGGACTGTTTCATCCAGATCGACAGTCTAAGTATGAAGTTAATTTCAACTAATCCTTAGAGACTTGTGGGCTTTTTATGTAAGCGTATTTAAAAATTGGGAACTTGTTGTAGTAATAAGGAATAATTAATGCGCTTTCAGCGTGTAGTATGTTGTTATTTTTAAGGTTATAAATGAGCTGCAAGCATAAATAAGGAAAAAAAATAGCATGGGCCTATAGGCCCAATAATAAAACAAGCTTGCTTAGGGAATGTGAGACCCAAAATTTTGTGGAATTCTTGTTAGCAAAATGTTTTTGAGTATGCATGATGCGATGAGTCATCTTGGCGAACTTCTTCTCACCTCTTTTTTTTGTTACTATCAACATACATTTTACATACAAGGAGAGAACGATTGATTAAAGTGCATGTTTTACCACTGTCGTACGCGAACTGATAACGACCGTGCTTTTTGTCTTATAACTATTTTGTTGTGTTTACAATTTTATTCTGGATTCTAGTTTATTCTAATTTTGAGAAAGTGGGGAACGTTGTAAACAGCGAGAAGTAAAGACAGAGAAATAGTCAACTAGTATAACACTATACCCAAAAAAAAGGAATGTATAAATGGTATATTTTCTTATATAACAGAATAAAAGTTTTTTTTGACAATGTGCTGGTCATTTCTCTGTTAAGAAAGACGTGTTAAATTATCTTCTACGCACATTTAATAATTTTTGACTTGTAAAAGATGTGTTAAAGTTTTCTACATTTTAATTGCTTTTCTCGTATTTAGAAGAAAACAAAATCAGTTTGAGAATTAGGTAAACGAACTGTTAAAGTAAAGGTGGATCAAGAATTCGAAAGCTACTATATATCCATCTGGAACGAATTTCATATAGCAAAGGAAGGAAGCTTAGAGGAAATCACACATTCTTCTCTATTAGTTATTGCCGAATGTTGTTGTTTTGTATGAATTACATATGTAGATACGACTTGTGATATTATAGTTTAGACAAAAGTTTGCTTCTTCCTCAAACTATGATAGACGCTAGACGAAGCTCATCTTTTTTTTTTTTTTTACACTTGTTTCCTTCGATCATTTTAAGAT
>Ga0041059_1001451_pt1 | contig 18702 bp, 15 predicted proteins | sample AraColnosormetaG_FD_56232 | JGI IMG/M metagenome (GOLD analysis project Ga0041059, IMG submission 56232) | Arabidopsis roots microbial communities from North Carolina, USA - Col MF nosort | ecosystem: Host-associated > Plants > Roots > Unclassified | place: USA: North Carolina | collected...
TTTTTTTTTTTTTTTGTCAAACTATGGCTATCTTTTAAAATGGGTAGGTAAATATATAAATGATGTTAATGAATAATACTACTCTTTTAATTTATATATATATTTTTGTTTTTTGGAGATAGGTGATCCTTTATTCGCTCTATTTTATTTTAATCGGCATTCATTTTACAATTCACAGGAAAAAAAAAAAGAGAGAGAGGAAAAGCTGAGTAAAACCGTGCAGCCCTGAACTTCGACGCTTTCTCCTCTTTCAACCAATCCGTTGAACGTCGTCGTAATAAGCTTCATCTTCATCAATCATCATCACTTTCTTCTTTCTCCCACAGATCCTTCCTTTTCTCCTTCATCTTCCCCTTCTTCCTTTTCCCTCATCGCCCAGGAACACATCCGATCTGCACCCTCTTCGTTCGATTCTCACAATTAATATCTAGGGTTTGCGAGGACCCCCCCTCTCTATTCAAAAAAAGAGAGCAGATTTTCTCTATAATCCCCTTTGGTCAGTTTCTTCTCTACCTTTTTTTCCCCTTTGTATTCCAGAGGAATCGAGTGATGAGTTTATAGAATTATCGCATTTTGAAGTAATTTGGGTCCTTTTGTAGAGCTTGATTGACATTTCTGGAGACATTTGTATGTTTCAGAGCTCTTTTTTTGTTGCTGTTGTTGTTCTAGCAAGTTGATTGCGAAATTGTCAACATTCTGGGAATACGTCAATTGTTTTTTTAGTATTGCGGTCATTTAGTCTGGAACCTCTTTTGATTCCGCAGTTTGACGATCTTTCATACTTTTAGGTTTCTGTACCAATTTGATTGTCGAACATTGTCTTTCTGTTATGATGGTGAATTTTAGAAAGTATTTCAATTCATGTTGGAGAATTTGTATAGGCAGTCTGATTCTGCAACACATTTCACGGTAGCAGTGTTATAGCAATAGTTCTTCAGTGTCGGTCTTGTTTGATTCTTTGGGATTTGAGCTTCAAATTTCATTTGTGAATCTGATTCTGTATGTGACTTACAGGTTTCAAGTGGTGTAATTGGATCGTGTAGCTGCTTTTATAATGACCTCTAGCACGACAGGAGATCGAAGGTTTCTCTTCTTTCAACTTTATCTTTGTCATGAACTTTTCTATGTTTTTATACTGGATTATGGGTTATATATTGGCCTCTTTGCACGTTACTTGCATGATTTTTCTTTTGATTTGGCCTTTTCTTCATATGAATTACTTGTTTTCGTTGTGCTGTATATTCCAACTGTTGTTAAAATATAGAATCACTATATGTGCCTGGGGTATAGAAGGAAACTCAGGGTGTGGTTTTTCTTTCTTTGAAAGAGCTTGCTTGCATGATAGACATTCACCATGTATTTGTAATAATTTTATTCAACATTATTATTGATTTGCAACATGCCAACATCACCATTTAGATTAAAAGAAGGGAAAGTTGTAAAATGTGTGTAGAAAACATATGTAAAGAGCTGATCGTTTTTTTAATAAATTGTATAATCATTTATACTTTGCTCATTTACACTTAAAGAGCTTTGTATCCTCTGTGGTGATGATGAGAAATTACATGTGCTGGATATTAGCAGATGGGGTACTACAAGAAGAAGTGGCATGACTATATTGGGAAAGGTTGCTGTTCCAAAACCGATTAACTTACCAAGCCAAAGGTATTTGATGAGCGCATGATCACATTTAGACTTCATATATATGTATAATCTCGTTCCCTGAACACTTCTCTTCTGAATTTAAGGTTAGAGAACCAAGGCCTTGACCCAAATGTAGAAATTGTTCCAAAGTAAGTTTGTACCTGTTTGAGATGCTATTTCCCTCATTCTTTTTCGTCCTCAAATTTTAGATGGTTTAATTTTCTTCTGGACATCTATTTTAGGGGAACACTTAGTTGGGGCAGTAAATCATCACTGAATGCTTGGGGGACATCATCCTTGTCACCACGAACTGAAAGTGGCCCTGGTTCACCAAGCCACCTCAGTAATCGACCTTCTTCTGGTGGAAGTGTCACTCGACCTTCAACTGCCGATAGTAACAAAGCACATGACTCTTCTTCTTCTGTTGCATGGGATTCGAACTCGCGGCCTTCATCAGCATCTGGGGTGTTTCCATCTAATCAGCCATCAGTTGCACTACAGCGTCCACATAGTGCAGACACAAGACCAGGAAGTTCCCAGTTATCCCGATTTGCTGAACCCGTGTCAGAGACTTCTGCAACATGGGGTCAACATGTGGCGCCAGAGAAGTTGGTATGGTTCTTCCCTTTAAAGTCGTCTCTAATATTTATCGGGACTCTGCTAAGCATCTTTTTTTATCCTTACATCTGTGAAGCTCCATGTCACTCTTCTCTTACTTCACTTGTGCTTAGTTACAACAAACACACAGCAAGTTCTTATGTTTTTGGGACTGTGAATGGTAATTACTTTTTGGGATTAATGATTGATATTCAATCTAGATAGAACTTTAATAGCTGGATACATCATTCGTGTTTGCTATGGGAACAAGATTAGGATGCTAAATTTGTCAAATTATAGGGCACTTATTTCTCTTAGAGAAATGCTTTGTAGTGCGTAAGATAATCTGACAACTGAGTGGCACATGGTCTCCAATAAGTCTCGAGTTCTGGTTGGGCAAATAGAATTTGATGGAAGGGTTTTTGTATTATTATTTGGCAAACTTCAATCTTCAAGGTTTTTTTTGAAGAATAGTTGTGTACAATTTACCCACCTTTGCATTATCTACCATGAAATTTATCTTCATTCTTAGACTTCTCATTGTTTTCTACAGGGAGTTGCTCCATCAAAGAATGATGGGTTTTCTTTGACTTCTGGAGATTTTCCTTCCCTTGGTGCTGAAAAGGACACTTCTGAAAAGAGTACAAGGCCACAAGGTACCATCTATTAACAGTAAAAATTATTGTGTCATCCATGCATTACAGTACTTTGATTTAAGAATAGTTCTCTTTGCTCTTTTCAAAAAGTACGATCAGCATGTAAACTAGGAAAAAAAAATTGTTTCAACTTGTACACAATTCAATCTTATACTCGTCGTCCTTGCCTTCAAGGGAGTGACGTTAGCACAGACGGGTTCATTTTGAAAGTTGGTACTTCTAAATGTAATTCTGTTGAGAAGTTTATCTACACGGATATTCAGCAAAGTTAAAACTTTCGGGAATGACCTTTTTTTTTGGCTTGCTGTTGGTTGACCACTTTTTCGATCTTAGATGACCTCCTAATATGTGCCACTGAGAATTTTAGGATTACCTAGATAGAATGTGATGTGCTTATATGAAGGAGATACGTTAGACATGGCTCTTAGAAACTACAAATTTGCAGATGCTGGACCTCACGCTCGTCCTCCATCTTCGTCTGGAAGATCTGTGGAAGGGCAAGGTGTAGATTGCACAGAAGGTTCTTACTTTCAAACCTATTTTTCTATGTTTTGGGGATATACAACAGATGTTGGCATCTCATTTCGAGAGTTACTTATGTTTATAATCATCTCTTATGAGAGGGCCATGTTACCCTCACAGGTGTTCATGTGAATTCTTCTTACTGCTTTATTCCCCGTACATCTTTTTAGTGGATGTTCTCGCGGACACTATATTTGACCATATCTTGTCTTTTATTTGCAGAAGCTAATGACCGGATTGGGGATGCCAATTCCTGGAGAAGAGAGAATCAACCATACAGTGAAGATGCACCTAGACATTGTAGAGAGGAAGGGCAATTGGACTCACGTGGTTCACAATCTTATCCTAATGCTAATTTTCCTCCTCGGTATGATGCTTGGCGTGGTCCTCCAGTAAATAATCATCAAGGAGGTGGCTGGTACGGAGGGAACCACCCGTATGGTGCCCCAATGGGTCCTGGGGGTTTTCACATGGATCCTTTTCCATTTTATCCTACGCAAGTTCCACCTGCTCCTGGACATGGGGCTGGTCCTAGGGGTAATCACGCTAATAATGAAAGAATGTTCAGACCTCCAATGCTTGACTCTTATGTCCACCCAAGGATGCAGACTAGGCCTGGGTTTTATGTTGGTCCAGCGCCACACGAAGGCTACTATGGTCCTCCCATGGGGTATGGCAGTCCCAGCAACAGAGACCTACCTTTTGCAGGTAGGCCTACTGGTCCGCATGCTTATAACAATCATTCTGGTCAAGGTGGATATGATACGCCTGGAAGTTCAGTGTCTTTGGAACGGAACGAGTCATCACATTCTCAAGAAACACAAAGGCCATACAAGGTTCTCCTAAAGCACCAAGATGGGAGGTTTGGGGAAGATAATGCAAAGCGGGAAGAATTTCTTGGAAATAGGCTCCCGAATGCAGAGAAGATAGCTCAACAGATGCAAACTTCAAGAAACGAGAGGAGAGAAATCAGAAATGACGCAAGTGGTGAAGTACAACCAGTCAAAGCAGAACTTGCTGCCCCTGGAGATCCTAGTTTGATTCAGAAAATCGAGGGCTTAAATGCAAAAACTAGAACTAATGATGGTTGGCAAAATTCGTCATCTGTTGTTAATAGAGATGAGCAGGAAAGCCAACCACGTACACTCAATTCTGGGAACTCTGCAAATAAAGTTTCAGCCAGAAATCATCGAACTGGTCATGCAAGTGACAGTAAGAACTCATCACACTATAATCAAGGTGATTCTGCCACAAACAAGAATGCTGAACCCGCAGCTATGGGTGGAACTAGCATATTCAGGTCAGTTATCATTTTTCAATTGTGTTTCGGCCAGTTATGCCATCCTTTATGTCGGGAAAGTTTTGATGTTAGTACCTACAGGAGACCTACTCAACAGACTCAAGGCAGAGCAGATCCGCAGACCAAACGAATAGTGAACAGTGAAGGCAATGATGCTTGGCAGAAGACAACTGTTATGTCAGGCTCCTCCCATACAACTTTAGCTACAAACACAGAAAGCTTTCGCGAGGTTAATGTCGATGACTCTTTGGATACCGAGTCCATCAGGAGGCCTGGGTCGGGAATATCAGCAGACCCAAAGGATAACCAGGTATAAACTAGTTCATATGATTCTGGTTGTTATTTATACTTTTATGTATCTCTTGTTTGTAGTCATCCTTTTTTGGTTTGACTGAGTGTTTGCCATGTTCCCTTAAAAGCGTTCTACGATGAGAGAGTTAGCCAGGCAGCGTGCTCAACAGAGGCAGAAAGAGGAGGAAGAAAGAGCGAGAGATCAGCGGGCTAAGGCTCTTGCAAAACTAGAAGAGTTAAATAGACGTTCCCAAATATATGAGGAGGGTTCAGTTAAGAACATGGAAGCTGCATCTAATGCTTCTCCGGCTGACATGCCAACAGATCCTGGATCTCATTCATCTAATGCTACAAATTCCGTAGAACCTACTGGAGGATCAGGAAAAAACACAACGCAAAACACGAGGACTTCAACAGAATATGCAAATAATGTGGGCCCTTCCCAACAGGATAATCTTCCACGTGATGGCGGTGCCTCAAAACAGAAGCGCTTGGGTTATAAGCAGAAGCAAAATATTATATTTGAGAAAAAACCGACAGGGAGCTCTGTTGCTACTGCAGAGGTGTTTGATGTTGTCCCGTCTCCTGAGGTTGTTAATGAAGGTGTCTCAAGCAATAACTCAGACATGCCAGCGACGTCAACCGTTTCAGCTGAGTCAACTTTCCCGAAAAGAAAAAATAACAGGAATGGTAAGAAAAAACACAAGGCTGAGGAGACAGCAACTATGAATACTACAAGAGTTGCCGTTGGAAAAGAAACAAAATCGGGAGATGAGTCAATTGAGACTGCTAGGGCAAGGGCAGCTGAAATTGAGTTGGGGTCTGTTTCAGTTCCAAGCCTGGATATCAAAGTGTCTGGTGATTCGTCTGAACAAATCAGTTCCTTCACTAATGAAGAGTCTCAAAACAGAGCTAAAAACAACTGGAAATCTCAACATGTGCGTAGGACTCAAAGAAACTCACTGGTAAATAAGCCTGCAGAGAAATTTTCTGGCAACAATGCTGTTATTTGGGCTCCAGTACATCCACAGCAAAAAGCTGATGTTTCCACTGGTGGAGGGAGTCAGACTACTGTCCCTGAGTTTGGCACCTCTTCAAAAAGTCAGCATCAAGGACAGACTAGTTCTAAAAGCAAAAGAGTGGAAATTGAAAGATATGTACCGAAGCCTATAGTAAAGGAAATGGCTGAGCAAATCGTCAGTAAAAATCTAGTAACCTCTGCTCCAGATATGTCGGAGAATGTAAACCAGAAAGAAAATCGTGGAGGTGAGGGTACAGGAATTCTCCAACCTTCTGGTTCAACTGCAGGGAAATCTGGGTCTCCTTCAAAGTCAAGACATGGGAATGGTAGGCAGGGAAAGCATGGTAGAGAACATGCATCATGGCACCAGAGAGGTTCTGGAGCACCTACTAAAGCTTTGGAGGATGGACAATTTGTAACCTCAAATCAGCCCATCCGAGGAACAGTGAACTATCACTCTAGTAAGCAAACCGAACAAATTGCTGCCAAGGATCAAACCACATGTAATAAGGATGGATGGAACGATGGCTGGTATATGACTCCTGAAACGCATTACTCTGCTGCCGAAGAAATGGAATCCAGTGCTGTTGGAAAAGATCAAGGAATGAGCATGCACGGCAGGCAGCATGCTTCAAGAAGCAACAAGGATGGAGGAAGCAACTATGGTGACCCTAAAAAAGGCAATAAGAGGGATTTCAATAAAGCTCATACGCAGCACTCTGGCCATGGGTTTAGCCAACCAGATTTGCCTGCTGCTTCAAAAGAAGGTCGTGTCCCTGGAGATCATGTGTGGCATACAGCTAATAGGACAGGTAAGTATGGTGGTCGTGAAAGTACAAGGGACAAACCTTATGGATCTCAGGAAAAAAATGTTGTTGGATACGAGCATCAAGGGTTTACTACAGAACAAAAAACGACATCAGCTGATACACAAGCCCAGTTGCAAAACCGATCTACCAATAAGGAGGTCCAGGTTGAGCAAAATCCGAATAGTATGTTCCAAAAGAACACAGGGCAGGGTCGACGGTTTGGAAGAGGGCAGGAGTCACAAGGAGGTTGGGGTTTACCGGCGCAAGAGAATATGCACCATCACCATCAGAGGCCACCTTCAAACAGAGATAGACAGAAGCAAAATCTGCATTATGAATACAAACCTGTTGGGTCTCATACTTATGATGGAGAACGTAGTCGAGAACAATCGAAAGAGAGTTCTCAGACAGAAGGTCCAAGATACAGAGAGAAGGGACAGGGGCAGCAAAGGCAGGGTGGATACCAACAGCAAAGGGGTACTAGTGGGAGAAACGGTGGTCATGGATTCACTGGTGATAGAAACTAAGATTGGCCTCTTATTGTTATTTAGGTAGTAAGAGCTGCCATGCTGAGGATACTTGCATTTTGAGATATGGCGATTGAGGAAGCTAATTCGTAGGCACATAGCTTGGGAGATTGCTGAGAGGAGACCTATCCGAGGAGGTATTGGCAGATTAAAAAAAAAAAGTCTTTGTCTTGAGAGTTTATTATTATATGTTTCAGTCACTTGTTTGAATATGATTATAACTACTGTAGTAGCCTTTTGTATACACTAGATGAATACTCATGAGTATTTTTGTTTTTAAAGTTGCTTAAAAAAATATGATTATGTTTTTTGGTTGATTTTGATGTTCATTTTGATAAATTCCTATCTATTTAATATAATTTTTTTATTTTATGATTAGATTTATCTATAACTCGAAATATCAATTCTAGTATAATATATATATTTATATCTATTATTCTAATATTTTATTGTCATGATCACATATAAAAACAATATATGATATATTGATACAATGTATGCGTTTTGAAACTTGTCTAAATTAATTGTACAAACAATTATTTATTCCATATATTCTCTTGTCATCAACTACACAATCACATCATGATATGCTAGTAATTCAAGTCACACTTTAATTCTTTTCACTTGCATATAGCCATATAGAATCTCATATTTTTTTTTTTGTATGTCGAATGTCGAATGTCTCAAATGACTATTATATTATAAAATTGTATATCAATGTTACTAAGTTATTAGAACGCACCAAAATGTACAGAAAAAGTTCATATGATAAATTATATTCACAAAACGTAATAATAAGAAAATATCTAATTAAATTTACTAAATTTATATGAGGTTAGGTAGCAAACATAAGAGTTTTAAGAGTTTGGATTTTGGAATTGGTGGTGTTTGTTTCTCAAACTTCATAAATTAGAGTTTAAAATGTTTTTTTATTTTTTGTGGTCGGCATAAGAGTTGAAGTTTTAATAAAATAAAATAGTATCTGATCATTTTATTGGAGAAAACATAAAAGATGTAGTATTTTATAAGAACTCGAATTGGTCAATTTTCAAAATGTTAGTATGAAAAATAAAATATCTAGTTATATGTACTCGTATCTCTTGATATTTTTGGCTTTAACTTAGGGATGTTAGTTTGATTTGTCTTTCTGGATAAGCCAGTAGTAACCAAAAAAGTCAAAATCTTGTTGGCTAAGTCAGAAATTAATTAAATAAACAAAAGGGCCCATTAAATTAATTATTTTAATAAATATTCTGTGTAATGATATATAGTATAAAACGCGACCGTCTAAATTCTTGGTTGTTTACGAGAAAAGCGGATTACGGGTACGCTTCTTCTAAGATAAATCTCTCCCCGATTCTCTCTTTTTCTCGCTAGATACTCTTTTTCTTCAATTAGGGTTTCTTCTCGCTTGCCTTTTAATTCTCTCCAGCTGATCTGATCTCCGTTACCGATGGAGTCTACTGCTAACGCACTCGTCGTCAAGGTTAGAGATACAACCTTCCTTTCTTTATTTGCGAATCGTCAGTTTTCTCACAGTAATTGTCGGTGATTCTGGGTTTTCGTGGCGATCGTCTCGTTTCTGTTGATTTTGTTGCTTGTAATCGGTCCTTTCCTTTTGAATTTCGCTATGGATCGACTCTCTCTCTCTCTGTCTCTGTATTATAATCTTAAGTGTAATTCGAAAATTTTCCAGACATACTTAGCAGTATCTGCTTGAATCTTATACCCGAACAATGATTAAAACTATAAGTTATCGTAATTAGAATCGTAATCTATTTCTTCGACAATTTTTTTTCATTTTTTTCATTGAAGTGATACTAATTTTGTTTGTGATTATGTAGGTGAGCTATGGAGGTGTGCTTAGGCGTTTCAGGGTGCCTGTTAAAGCTAATGGACAGCTTGATCTTGAAATGGCTGGTCTTAAGGAAAAGATCGCTGCTCTCTTTAACCTCTCTGCGGATGCTGAATTGAGTCTGACTTACTCTGATGAGGATGGGGATGTGGTTGCCCTTGTTGATGACAACGATCTCTTTGATGTTACTAATCAGCGTCTTAAGTTCTTAAAGATCAATGTGAACGCTGGCGTGTCCACTAACTCTGCTGCTCCAGAGAGTAGTGGGAGTTCCACACCTGCGGGTATGCCTAACCCGGTTTCCAAAATCCAGAAGGGTATAAATGATGTTCTGATGGCTGTACCTAACCCGATGCGTGATACCATATCAAAGGTGTACATGGACCTTGCATCCAAGGCCTCAACTTCTAGTCCTGTAGTTGGTGAGATGCTTGATTGCATTTCCAAGCTAGGGCAGCTCTCAATTCCTCAGGAAAGTAGTCCTTGCTCACCTGTTACCAAGCCTGGTTCTTCAGGTGCTTCCCTGAGCAGGGATGTTCCTTCCGCTGGTGGAAAGAAGGATATCTCTGAGAGGACCCAGACCGGAAGGAAACCTGTTAATCTGAATGAACCCACTGGCGCTCATTCAAAGACTTCTGGTCATGTACCAAACTCGTCTGGACTGGGTGCTAATTTCAACGAGTGTCCCTTTAGTGGCAGTACCATGAATTACTCCTGTCCAAATCCAGTTAACCTCAACAAGCATCCTCGTCGTGTTTGTCATTCCAAAAAGAGCACCAATGGTGATTACTGGACTTCATTGGGTGTATTCCATAAGGGCATCCGTTGTGACGGATGTGGAGTTCTTCCAATTACTGGGCCTAGATTTAAGTCGAAAGTGTAAGGATGCCTTCTACTTACTACTTTAGAAACTATAAACATGCTAGAACTTATTGTGCTTATATGTTTCGCTTGTGAATATTGTGCAGTAAAGAAGACTATGATCTGTGCACCATCTGCTATTCGGTGATGGGTAACGAGGGGGATTACACAAGAATGGATAAGCCTGTATCCGTTCAACATCTGCATCCTTTTAGAGGACCGTTTACCCAAGTATTGCTCTTCTTCTAAGTTTATAATTACTTTTCTTCTTGTTTATTCTATGTGTCTTCTCTGATAGCTATGAGGAATTCTTACCCTTTTTTTTTTGGTATAGTTTCCTAATCCTTGGTTGAGCCACCCTGTGCCACGAGCAACCAATGGAGGTGCACCTCTCAGGTGTACTCGCCCTAAACTAGACAGTCGGTTTGTCCTTGATGTGAATGTAATTGATGGAACCGTTGTTGCTCCATCCGCCCCATTTACTAAGATTTGGAAAATGAGGAACAGTGGTTCGCTGGTGTGGCCACAGGGCACACAGATTGTCTGGATCGGTGGGGACAGGTTCTGCAACTCCTTGTCAGTTGATTTACAGGTTAGAAACAATTTCCTTAGTTTTCACTCTTTTAGCTCGATTCTTACCACTAACAGAGCAATTATGTTGTTTGAATTTACACTCGATGGCTTGAGTTAGGTTGTTTTCTTCACGAAGTGACTATAGCTGCTTGATTATATAATACTAACTGTTTTTTTCTCTCTTTACACATGGCAGATTCCAAAGGAGGGTGTGCCTATCTATAGTGAACTTGACGTCAAAGTTGATTTTGTTGCACCAGAGTTACCTGGTCGATACATTTCTTATTGGAGGATGGCTACCTCTGACGGTGCTAAGTTTGGGCAACGTGTTTGGGTGTTGATACATGTACTTACTAGATTTGTGCAGCTTCTGTCCTTTAATTCTTTGTCTCTTTCTATCATATGTGTTTGATACATTTTTTCTTTTTGCATGGTTAGGTTGATGCATCTCTGAAGAATTCTGTTGTGAATGAGTTTCATGGACTGAACCTTAATGCCTCCCCCTCCCTTGATGAGAATTTTCCAAGCGAATTTCTAGGGATTATGAATTATGAGTCAGCTCAACCTGGCAGCTCCAGTGTCAATCCTGGGACCGTGAAAGGTACTGATCTAGAGGGCGAAGTTGGTGAAACACAGGCCGTGGAAAAAGAAAACCTTTTGGTTGGTGAAGCTCATCCTGCTATCCCTCACGGTCATTCTCCTTCATCTTCATCTTCTTCATTTAACATGGTCGACTTCCCAAGCATGCCTGCTGTTGAGGTCTTGTCTGGTGGTTCTTCATCTACTACAAAAGACGTGCCAGTTCCTCTTCAGGAGGATATAGAAAAGAATGACGTGGAGATAACCATGCTCAAGGAGCTCGAGGAAATGGGTTTCAAGGAGATAGATTTGAACAAGGAGATCTTGAGGGATAACGAGTACAACCTGGAGCAGTCTGTTGATGCTCTTTGTGGAGTTAGCGAGTGGGATCCAATCCTAGAGGAGCTTCAGGAGATGGTAAGTGTGTCTGCACTTGGTGAATTTATTAAATCTTACTTTGCAGATTGGAATGTTGAAAATATTGTGATTTTGCAGGGCTTCTGTGATGATGTGACGAACAAGAGACTGCTGAAGAAGAACAATGGAAGCATCAAAGGCGTGGTAATGGATCTCCTCACAGGGGAGAAGGAGGCTTGATGAGCTCTTTGGTTTCTGGCAACTCTTCTCTATCTCTCTTATCTATCAGGAATAATTATGTTTTATAAATAAAACCTGATCTCTTAGTTTGGTTTCGTGCTGCGTCACATGGTCTGTTCCTTTGCTTTGTGTTGGGATGATGTTACTATGTTAACTCTATCTAAGACATGGATGGTTTCTTTCTTATTTCAGTTTAGTTTATGTCGTTCTGCTCCTCGGGTCAAATGAATGGTTGAGTCTTTTTTATTGATTTCATCACTTTAGGCCTTTTTGGTCTCCATTTCTCAGCTGTATTTGGCTTAATGTGAGTTTGTGAGAAGAGCTTTCCTTGAAACAACGTACTGTTTTAATTCACATTTACCCTCTCATCTCTCTCAATCAGGTGACATTTTCACGTGGTCGAATCATCGGCATGGCAGTTGCAATTAGTCATGGTGGTCGGCTTCATTAAACTGTTTACAACTGACAAAACTTTGTTATTCTATCCATAGAAACCATTCAAAAACCAATAAAAGTTTTTGAATAGACCAATAAAAGACATTCATAATTGATTTCACTTTTTGAGAAAAATTTACAAGTTTGAAGTAGTAACATGATGAGTTTGTTAGAATCTCTTTGAAGACGAACGAGTGAACAAACTCCTAAGGCTGTTTCTGCTGTCTCTAGTTTTCTTCTTCTTCATCTTCTTGAGGCCATCATTATCTGAAGAAGAGAAGGTTTGTTCTTCTAAAGTGAGTTCGCGTTCCAGTTTCTTAGAGACCGAAAGAATCTCGTAGGGATCCCACAGCGACTGTCCGAATTCCCAATCCAAAAACGACGGATGATGCTTTGCGGACAAGGCTTCCGTTTTGAAACGTGATGCCTTCCCTTTGACAAAAGCATGCTTTCTCTGCGCATCGAACTCTAAAACAGTATGTTTTGAGGTTTGGGAGTGGCTGAGCCAAGCCTGCGCAGCTGCCTTCATCAACTCTAGTCTCTTCTTCTTCTCCTCTTCTTCTTCTTCATTTTCATCTTTAGCCTCTCGTTTCTTCCTCATCTCTCTTCTTCTTCTTCTCCATTTTGGGACTTTTGGGGATCCAAGTCTTATTATGTAAGGTTTAATGTCAGCCTTAAGTTTCTTGTTCGAATCTACTCACTTCTGTCTTGTCTTCTGTCTTGTCTCTTCCTTTTCATCTTTCTTTGTTTATTATTTATTTTCATGCCTCGTTTTTTCTTAGCCTTTAGATTTTCAGATGACAAAAACAAAAATAAAAAAAAAACAGATCAGATGACTTGGTTGCTGACAATTGTTCATTATCAATTTATCATCGATTCGTTTATTGTCAACAATTTAGAGATGTTAAAGATGGTAATAACCCATTGGGCATCTGAAGCCCATGTTTAATACTCAACCCGTGATCTGCGTTTCTTTATCACAAAATAATAAAATGAGCATTTTCCCCTTCATCATAGCTGTAGATGATGAAGTGATGTTTAATCAACAATTAGCATAACATTTTTCTGAACAACACAACTTCATTGTTATTTGTTTATGACCTCACAAAAATGGTCATTCAGGTTGTTCAGACTTCTCTCTCTTAGCTGTTTCTATCATTGTACACAAGAAATTACTTGGATCATGGCTATATGGATCTGCAAGTGCTGCGTGCGCTAAAAACGGAAGCTTCCTCAATGATCTCCCACTTAAACCCTGTACATCAAGAAGTTGATCCCAATTCATACTTGCTTTTTTTAAGAGTATTCTCAGTTTTATTTTCACTGACTCACTGCTCTACAATCAGTATAAAAGTATTCCCAAAGACTAACCTCGCACCCTTTTGCAGCTTCTATCAACTGTTTGCAGAACCAAGGAACTGTATTTGTATCATGAACCTCACTTTCACTTAACTTTTCTTTCAAACTTGAAAAGCTTGGAATAGAGAGTCCATCACAGCCCTATACCAAGATTTATGGAGCTTATAAGATATAATTGCTCCTCCTTCAGTGGTATTAACAGGAAAATATGGAATTCGAAACCTATATGATATGCTCTTATATAGTACCTGGAAACTTGATATGATCCCTTTACTTATTAATTCCTCAACACAAGACCTTAATATTTCATAACGAACATGAAGAGTTGGAGGGCCAACATAAGCTTTTATGTCAGCTCGATCCACGAAAGCAACATCTGCAACAAATATCTTGATCTGTGACATCTCACAAAACGTGAATATTATGCGGAAGAACAAAGATCTATTATATTAGAGAAAAAGTCATGAGGCTGAGGACAGGATCAAAATAGGCTACCAATAGCAGTAGTTATGTTTGATGTTGTAAGGATTATCACATTCGGTGCTGATTTCAATTTGTCCATTTGGGTGAGTAGTGCATTCACAACCTGCAACATATGAATAGGGGGATTTGGTTTTCAAGGGTTAAGAATTGATCTTTTCACAAATTCTAGGTGTATACGAAATTTAGAAGCTAGTTGGTCTACCCGGATAGAATCTGACGGTTCTGAGCCAGACAATGCAGCTTTTCGAGCAGCAGCAAGACTTTCTACTTCATCTGCAGGCAAAACAATCTCAGGCCTACACAAGAAATAAGCATGCAAATATAAAAAGTTATGAAAAAATCATAACTCACCGATCAAAACAAATACCAGATTTCCATCTTCCTCCACCATCTCTTGGATTTTTTGGAAAAGCTTGGCAACCTATATTGTGGAATTAGTAGAAATGTTGAGAATAACAGAAAATTCCAATAAAGCTTTTCTTCTAAGATAGGTCCGATCACTTCACAACTATTGGTGAAGTTTGTGCTATCACTACTAGACACGAAATGGATTCCCAATCAGCCTACTATGAAATCCCAGAAATTAACGGACTGTGATCAGCGAATAAAGTAGAATGAGTATTGAAAATTTCACTGGCTGTAATCAACTGATCAATAAATAAAGTAGATTAGCTATTTTTCCTTGGAAGATAAAGTGGCAGTTATAAGTTGTTACTTCTTTACGTTAGTTGAACCAACAACTACAAGGTAGCCACAAATCTGGTTGAAGTCCAATAATACATGAGTACAAAGTCAGCTTGTTGGCAAATCTACCGCATTAAAATGCATGCTAAAGGGATAACTTAAGAGAAGAGTTAAAGAAAGGAAAAGTGTATATCATACCAGCTTGCCACTTTCAGAGAACCATTTACTAAATAGAGAGTGAGCATTGACTTCAATCAATTGGCAATGTGGATATCTGATGAAGGAAACATAAATCAAAATCAAAATAGAAAGATGATCGAGATAATACAGTCAGTATAGATTAATCTGACAGAATAACATTTTGTCCAGAAGAGGACCTGGAGTTGCACCGGATTGAAAGCTTTTGAGCCAACGCTTTGCAAAGGGATGTTTTGCCAGTCCCTGGTGGTCCGTGCAAAAGAATAATCCTGCAGAAAGATTCAACAAATCATGAAGGCTAATTAGTTGAAATCAGGCACAAGAAAAGAAAATATCAGACTTAGACACCAAAGAACAAACAAAAGGGCAGGAAACAAATTTAGCTCATAAGCAACTCAGTTATCTGAAGTTTTTAATAACAATCTCATGCTGTAGAATAGAAGGAGACATATATAAGAATTGCTAGGTAAGTTAGGAGAAGAACAGTATATACTGGATTTATGCCAACTTTCCTCACCTGTTCCATGAAACGAGATTTGGGTTAACACCCTTCTGGGTGAACAGCAATGCACTCGCAGCATAACGTAGTAACCTTTGCTTAAGTCCAGATTCATATATTAGGCTACACAAACAAAAAGATCCAGACCACAGAACAAATTGTGTCAAGAGTCATTACTGCTTTATAACCACGTCAAGATAGTAATTCCAGACAGACCTTTCCCATAAGCCATCAAACTCCTTTGCGGGTAGAATCCATTCGTTAAAGCTAGCAGGTTGTCCATCTGCACACAAGTCCTCACATGGTCCTTCTTCAATGAGCTGGATGTGAATTACAAACAAGTCACGTACACCTAGAGAAAACAAGGCTGACTGGCTATTTTAACTTAATAAGATTTGCATTTACCTGAAAGGTGTGCACAACTGGCTTCACTTGCCAGAACAAGAGAACATCATTATTTTTCACCCATTCCTCTATATACAGAAGCAAAGAAGATATCAGTAACATCAAACCCACAAGTATGCTAGCATGAAACCTAAACACTGATTACAAAAGGAAAAGTTTGGTGAAATTGATAAGGTTTAATATTATAATACCTGTATCACAAATGCATATCCTTTGCACATTATCAACTAGGAACAAGTCGTCTGCAGGAATCAAAACCAGTCCATCTGCATAGCTCATGCTCCTATTTTCCAGCATCCTAGAGCAAAATACAAAACTATCCCATTATCAAAAAGAAAACAAACACAGAGTTAATTTAAGCAGAGCTCCACTATAATAGATGAGAAAATGTGATACAAACCGTTCTACAGCTCTCTGGACATCCTCTAGACGAGCCGTGCTTGAAGGCTTTAAGCAGACCTCCACTAGAAACCACAGAAAATGGAAATCATAAAGAGAAGCTCTATAATTGAAATCCAGAATCGAAAGGAAGGAGAATTGAAGTACCAGATACGAGGAATTTGTTCTCGTGGAGGCAAGGAGGAGGATTGGGTGTAGCGACTGGCTCAGCGACGGCTATTTGCACTGGAATAGTCGCTGCTTCAATGGGGTTTTGGTAAGAGACCTCCATGGAAGCGTTTGGAAGAGGAATCGGGTCCTCCACCATAGGTTTTTGCTCGGCAATCTCCATGGGAGTGCTCATGGTGTGTCTCTGGATTTGGGAACAACACCAAGGCCGAGAAAAAGTTGTCAATTTCAATTTTCAGATTTTCTCTTTTCTCCGGGAATAGGCGGGCTTTTTTCTTTTTTTTGGGTGTTTTGCAGCTTTTATTGGTGTTTACTGTTTGGCAATGCACTGAAATTTCAGGTAAATTTGTAAGAAAGTAACAATTAAAATTAATAATATTAACCTCAAAAAGAAAATTAATATAATCTAGCTAGCAAAATAATGTATGAGAAAATTTTAAAAACATAAATAGGAGATATGGTGTTGAAGACTAAGCTCGAAAAAAAAATGATGGTTATATGTTTGATTTTATTATTTTCTTTAGATTAGGCAAATCACTTAGCTATTAGTATTTGTATTTGTTTAGTGAAATTTGAAATAGTTTTAAGCAGACTCTGTGAGTATACGGCTTGGTTCTACAAAGATTAAGTAAGGTCAAACTTTCAGTCAATAAAAGACTTGTGACTGAGAGATCAGATGACCACAAATCAGTGGAATCTCTCCAAGATGAGAAAATTTACGATAAATTGAAATACATTTTTTAGTTATTGTTCAAAAGATGATAAAATTTTATTTATCTAGATATATGTAAATATTAAAGTGTGACAAAACGTAGGAGAACTTAGTACTGTTTTGAATATCATATCTTTTCACTTTTTGTTTATGTGAAAAGGTTTTCTATAAGTAAGATTTAGTTTATATGAGATGTATATGGAGGATTATTGCATTTTAACATTGATTTTGGGAAAGTGAAAGGATATATTTTCTTCACAACGACAAACACGAACAATTATGACGTAAACGCTTTTTTATTCGACTTAACAAAAGACCTCATAGTTAATCCAACTCACTCCCTTTGCTCTAACTTGGCCTTCCTCTTCTCCATGACAAAGAAGACAAACAGAGAAACAACGGAGAAGACGCTGAAAAATGTGGATGCTATGTCTAGCCCCACGTGATGACCACTTATGGCATGAACACTGAAGAGATTTGTCGTCCTTCCCTCATCCGTGCTCTGTCCGTATGCAACTTCGTGGCCATCTCCATCGATTCCATAGGCACGTACGAAGTAGGTTCCAGTGGGGATATCAAGTCCGATTGTCCAATCGAGTGATTGGGGGGTCTTGTCGTATGCCTTGGACACAATCTCATGAGGGCAACTTCTGTCCTTGAAGAGCTTGTTATCAGTCTTACGCCACGGTCTATCAACTTGGCTGATCGGTGCATAACAAAGCTTGACTTGGATTGTCTTGAAGGCAGTATCCGTGTCGACCTTGGCTGACGACGACTTTAGCTTCCATGTAATTGTCACCATATCTTTTCCAGCCTCTAAAACTAAAGATCATCCATGTGCAAATTTGAGTATATAGATTTATAAAAATAATAATAATACAAGTATGGAGATGAATCATAAATCATGTATATTCCAAAAAAAGAGTCTAGAGATGTATAAACGAAAATAACTATTTTTTCCGTATTAAAATAGGTAATATATCTTTATACTTAACCTACAGTTAGAGCCTAGTGGGCAACTTCACTACTTATGAATACACACTTTAGTCGCGGATTTGAAAAGATAATAGATAAGGTACAAAATCTTTGAATTATAAAGAAGGTAAGACGGTTCACAAACCTCCGCTATCTTTAACGGGTTTAGCGGTGACCTCAATTGAGTTTTGGAGATCGGTGAAGAGTCTATCTTTCTTTCCTCCACTACTCGACTCGATGAGTGAGAATATGAGAAGTGATACGAAGAGGAGAGTGTGGATGGCCATGATCCGAATGAGAATGTGATCTTGGTAAGGGAGGACGACTAAATGTGTGTCACACATGTGTCTCATATTTATAGAATGCCCATCTTTAAATACATAAACGCCACTAGACGCCAATATTTGAACCGGCGATCATTTAGTGCGAAGAATTTAAGGGAATTTTCGGGCGCCATTACTCGGTAGTCGACACGAACATAGTTGATCTATCGAATAATGTTCAGTCACGAAAAACAATGCCCAAGAATGAAAAAAAAAAAAAAAAAAAAAAA
>Ga0041059_1001452_pt1 | contig 18702 bp, 17 predicted proteins | sample AraColnosormetaG_FD_56232 | JGI IMG/M metagenome (GOLD analysis project Ga0041059, IMG submission 56232) | Arabidopsis roots microbial communities from North Carolina, USA - Col MF nosort | ecosystem: Host-associated > Plants > Roots > Unclassified | place: USA: North Carolina | collected...
TTTTTTTTTTTTTTTTGTGTGTGTGTTTTCCTGCTTATGAAATAGAATAGTTCAAAACCTTGCACTATATAAATATAGAGTAGTTTACTATATATCGTTTCTCAGAAATTCAGAATATATGGATTAATGTTTATTTATATGCTATATATGATAGGATATGTTATTGACTGAGAGTCATTATATTCTATAACTTTGATTATTTGTTATGGTTATTTTTTTCCTGGTCAACTTCTCTTTTGTTTTAAAATTTAATTTAATTGATAATTTTGTTTAGGTAAGTAGTTTATGAAGAGACAAACTGAATACAATATATTTTGGAAAAAAATACTGCAAATAAAGAGCATTAATTTCGTTACAGTTTGTTACTATTGCATTTCAACGAATCCAATATATTGTTATTAATTTCAATAACGTAACGTAAAACTCTGAATACTTTACCAGCTACTTTTATATAGTTAACAAAAAAGTATGCCAATACTGTATATATAACTTTAGTTTAAGTAAAACTAGGTTAATGAAAGAAACAGTTACTTTAACATATTTATTACTTTATACATTAAATTTATTCGATTATAGATTTCAAATTATAGTACTGTTCATAATCACAATCTAAACCACAATATTAAAAAAAAAAAAAATCACATAATAAACTCAAAACTAATACTAGCTTACACCACAGTATAAATTAGAATTTTTTTATTTTTAATATATTATCACACAACCATCTAGTTTCATCATTTAATGTGACCAACCTTTCAGCTTCAATTCTAATTAACCTATGATCACGTAAATGATTTGCAGCATGACTCTTCATTAATGCGATGTAATAATATCAAAATTACCGTTTCACTTTCCCACTATAAAAAGAAGTAACAATAAAAATTCTTCCTAAAGTTTTTGCTTGCCCGGAAAAAAAATGAATTACATCAAACAATTTATCTTGGCAATTTGCTTTTATCTAGTCTTAACATGTCAAGATCATGTTTTAGCCCGCGACACCACCACGAGAGACATCGTAGTCCCGAAGATTTCCGAGTGGCAAGTTACGGTTGCTAACGGTTTGACCACTGGTGAAACTCTTTTCATCCATTGTAAGTCTAAGGAAAACGATCTAGGTGATATTAACCTGAAGTTCTTAGATAGATTTTCTTGGAATTTTGGAGAAAATATGCTTCACTCAACTTTGTTTTGGTGCTATATGAGCAAAGATGATGGTCATATGAATGTAAAAGTGTTTTGGGATGATGTTATTCTATTTCATAGATGTGATTGGAAGAATTGTGTTTGGACCGCAAAGAATGATGGCCTTTATCTTTGGAATTCTGCAATCGGTGAAGATGTACTGTCGGAGAAATGGAAATCTGGATGGTGAAAACATATTTTTGATTTGTTGGTAATTTTTTAACTATTATATGTATCTGTTAATTTTGGCAGGCAAAAAAAACTGAAGTAATACTTTACTTTTGTCATAAATTCTCTCTTATTTTTTTGTATTTTTCATCGAAGATTTTTGTTTTCTTCGATCGTGTCTTGGATTCAATTGTTTTTGGACTGTTCAAGACAATGGTTTGCTGCTTTATAATCCACCTCATCATAGAGGTTTTAGATTGATATATAAAGGGGATTCACCATGATTCAATTCATTGTTGAAGTCGAGAGATCTTTGAAAGTTTATTCGAGTATAATCCATATTAAAGAAAATTCAACCATGTATTTTGATCACGATATACTAATAATTAATTATCAGTATGAGATTTTATGTATTTGTTATTTATGGGGGACTCATGGGTCAATCATTTCTAAGAAAGTATGGATCATGGATTCGTTTTCGTTCAACTTATTTATGACCATATATACAAGTACTAATGGTGACACTAGAATACATTGTATGACAATAGTCTCTTGAAAACAAAGTCAAAGCATTAAATATAGAGATCGGAGTCAACAATTTAGAGTTTATAGAATTAAAAGGAAAGGAGGATAAGAAGAAGAAGAAGAAGAAAAACTTAGCAAATATATGAACAAATATATAAAGACATTGTAACACATTTACCTCTGACATAAGTTTTTTTACATTTGACAAGAAAGATTTTAGAAAAATGGGAAAATCTTTGCTAAGTTTATTTGTTATCCTCCTTTCGTTTGATTCTATAAACTCTTATTTGATGCCTCCTCTCTTCAGAAAATTCAATGTCCAAATAGTAAATCAACTTGAGTTTCACAAGATACTGAAAGTTCATTGCAAGAGCAAATCTCACAATTTCCCAATCACATATCTTAAAATTGGTGAAAGTTTTCAGTTTAAATTTAAAATTTATCCAAAAACTCAGTATTGGTGTAATTTATGGCAGGTGAGAAAACACATTTTTAACTTTTTTATACATTTCTTTACATATTGTCATGTATAAAAATTAAGATGAGTATCAGTGATTGTACTATAAATTTTTGACCAACTTTTTATTTCATCTTTGTTTGTTATAGGGACCAAATTACAAACACCATGTGGTTTTTGATGCGTTTCGTCCAGACAAAGATTTTATAGATGGTACATGTACTGGTATGCATCCTAATGTATGTAGATGGACTGCAAAAGAAGAAGGAGTCTATGTCCGCAACAAAAAGTTCGAAGGAGAATATTTCATGTATACATGGGATGGTCCATCAAAACTTGGAAACATCTCTCCAGTGTCTGCACCTACAAGTGAATCAGAATTGGACTCATCAGTCTAACCCCACATAGATCTAAAAAAAATTATATCATGATGTATAATCTTTGGTATCAATAATTGTATGTTGGTTTCAATTACAAGCCCAACTATTGTTTGGGCCTAATATTTATATATGGGCCTTAGTCAAAGATTAAAAAAAAAACATTTCTTCTTCCCAAAGCCAGAAAATATCAGTACAAGAGTACAAGAGAGAAAGAAAGGAACCTCGAACTCAGAGAAATTGAGAGAAGAGAGAAGAATCATGGGACAAGGACCATCGGGAGGATTGAATCGGCAAGGAGATCGGAAACCTGATGGTGGAGATAAGAAAGAGAAGAAGTTTGAGCCGGCGGCACCACCGGCTCGTGTAGGGAGGAAGCAAAGGAAGCAGAAAGGGCCAGAGGCGGCGGCGAGACTTCCGACGGTGACTCCGTCTACTAAGTGTAAGCTCCGGTTACTGAAATTGGAACGGATCAAGGATTATTTGTTGATGGAGGAAGAGTTTGTGGCGAATCAAGAGAGGTTGAAACCTCAGGAAGAGAAAGCTGAGGAAGATAGATCTAAGGTTGATGATCTTCGTGGTACACCTATGAGTGTTGGGAATTTGGAAGAGTTGATTGATGAGAATCACGCTATTGTTTCTTCTTCTGTTGGACCTGAGTACTACGTTGGGATTTTGTCCTTCGTTGATAAAGATCAGCTTGAACCTGGATGTTCGATTTTGATGCATAATAAGGTATGTGAAATTAGGGTTTAAGAATCTTGTTTTTGTTGTGATTACGATTGTGTGTTGTTGTGGATTTAGGGTTGCTGATTTGTTTTATGTTAGGTTCTCTCTGTTGTTGGGATTCTACAAGATGAAGTGGATCCAATGGTGTCTGTGATGAAAGTTGAGAAAGCTCCTTTGGAGTCATATGCTGATATTGGAGGTTTAGAAGCTCAGATTCAGGAGATTAAGGAAGCTGTTGAGCTTCCTTTGACTCATCCTGAGTTGTATGAAGATATTGGTATTAAACCACCAAAGGGTGTAATTTTGTATGGTGAGCCTGGAACTGGGAAGACATTGCTTGCTAAGGTTTGTCTTTGTACCTAGAATCTAATGAGTATTAGTGTTTGTTTGCAGTATAGCTTAGTTTACTACTTAACTTGTCAATTACATTCAGTTAATCGTTTGTTCGGTCAAAGGCCAGACCTTTGTTGTGCTGCTGGTCACCTAGATTTCATACGTTTGAACATAGCGAGAAATTTGTTCTCATGGATAAGAATCTTTTGAGTCACTTGTTTCTATTAATGTCTTCCTTTCTCGTTTCTCTCTGTCACAAGCATGAGATAGTTGCAATTTGGTGGTGTTATCTAATGGGAATAAGCTCTCTAACTTGATCTTATTTTAGGCGGTTGCGAATTCAACATCAGCTACTTTCTTGAGAGTTGTTGGTAGTGAGCTGATTCAGAAGTATTTGGGAGATGGTCCTAAGCTTGTGAGAGAACTTTTCAGAGTTGCTGATGACCTTTCACCATCAATCGTCTTCATAGATGAGATTGATGCTGTTGGTACCAAGCGGTAAGTTAAACTATTTTCATAAACCTGATCTATAACCCATTGATAATGGTTATCTGATTACTTGTTGTTTGAAAGAACAGGTATGACGCTCACTCAGGAGGTGAACGTGAGATCCAAAGAACTATGTTGGAACTTCTGAACCAGCTTGATGGATTTGATTCAAGAGGAGATGTTAAGGTCATCCTTGCAACAAACAGAATCGAGAGTCTTGACCCAGCACTGCTTCGACCTGGACGGATTGATAGGAAAATCGAGTTCCCTCTCCCAGATATCAAAACAAGAAGACGTATCTTCCAGGTAATATATAATTCTACTGAGATGGCAAATCAATGACTTGTTCGAAACTTTCTTGTTCATTGAGGTTGTGGGTTCTGTTTATAAAATAGATACACACATCGAAGATGACTCTCTCGGAAGATGTAAACCTCGAAGAGTTTGTGATGACGAAAGACGAGTTCTCAGGAGCTGATATAAAGGCTATATGCACTGAGGCTGGTCTACTAGCTCTCAGGGAGCGTCGTATGAAGGTAGAGACTCTTAACCATTTAGTTCAAGCACATACAAACACACACACACACACCACTTGGGCAATTACTAGCCACTGACGCTAATGTGTTTAAATTGGATTTGTTCAGGTGACACATCCTGATTTCAAGAAAGCAAAGGAGAAGGTTATGTTCAAGAAGAAAGAAGGCGTCCCTGAAGGCCTCTACATGTAAAATTATAATCATATCGTCATCATCGGCTTTCCTCCTCCACACTTTGTTATAATACTTTTGCTTCTGCTTAGGATCTTTCTGGTCATATAAATTGATCATGTTTTCTGATCTCCTCCGGTAAAACAATTCCTCATTTCCATTTAGGATGTCTATTTCGCATTAAACTTAACCAACTGAAACCAAGCCCAAATAAAAAAACTGATCTTGTCACAGAATGTGAGGACAAAAAAAAAACAAAAAAAAATTCTCTCTTCCTTGGCATAACCAACTCTTCAAACTCTCTCTATCCTGGATGCTTCACACAAATTTGTGGAGCGCTTGAAAAATTGTTTCATAAAAATAGTTGTCTATATTTAATTTCGGTAATCTATTGTGCAAACATCGGCTAAATAGTAATTACACAGGTTCTTTTAAGTTTTAACAAATCGAAACTTACTTCATAATGTGAAGAGAGGAGATAATTCAAAAGTTACTAAGTGTCGCTTAGCGCCCATGCGAGACAAATGGTTCTGTAAACGTCAATGTAGCCACCGAACAGGGCTCTGCAAGGGACTCAGCTGCTTCACCGAAGCCTTCAATGGCTCCAACGTTCTCCCTAGCTTTCACAATGTCAAACAAGTTGTTTGGTAGCTGAGCCACACCGTCCAAGAACTGGATGACGCTCGACATGCTTGGTCTGACGGCTGCAACCGGATGCGAACAGAACAAGCCGAGCTTCAGAACCAGTGCTACTTGCTCCTCAAGGTACTTATCATCCTGCTTTACCCTCTCATCAACCACTTGCAATATGTCATCTTCCCAACAATCTAGCACCCAATCCGTAAGAACCATCTCGCTCGGCGAAGATGCTCGTGGCAAGACGGGTCTTCGCCCGCAAGTAATCTCTAACATTAGTATTCCAAACGCGAATACATCAGAACTTGTGCTTGCCTTCCCTGTTCTTGAAAGCTCTGGTGAGATGTATCCAAACGTACCAGCCACGTTAGAGGTTTGAGGATCAAACCCGTGTTCACAGAGCTTTGCGAGACCAAAATCACCGAGCTTTCCGTTCATAGAATCATCAAGAAGAACGTTTGCTGGCTTAATGTCTCTGTGAATAATGACTTGAACCCACTGGTGGTGTAAATAGCAGAGACCAGAAGCAACATCTTTGATGATCTTGAATCTTTGTGACCAATCAAGACTCTGTTCTGGTTGGTGGTAGAGAAACTTATCAAGACTGCCTTTTGGCATACAGTCGTAAACCAAATAGAGTTCTCCTTTGCGCCTACAGTAGCCAAGAAGCCGAACTAGATTAGGATGTCTGAGACGCCCAATGGTCGCGATCTCTGCCACAAACTCTCTCATTCCTTGTCTTGAATCATGAGAAACTTTCTTCACCGCGATGTCCATGTTAGACGTCGATAATGTACCTTTATATACTTTTCCAAACCCTCCTTTACCAAGAAGCTCGCTGTTCCTGAAACCCTTTGTGGCAATGTAAAGATCCTTGTAAGCAAACCTATGTGGACCAAACTGAACCTCCCAGTCTTCAAGAACTTCCATTAACTTCTTCCTTTTCAAGAAAAGCATATAGCTTATGGTCAAGAAGACGAGGATGGCGAGGCTGGTTAAACTCAAACTAATAGCCAAGATCTTTTTCACACTTGTACTCCGAGAGTCTCTAGGAAGTTTTGGAAGACGAGAAATATCTATATTTGAAGCTGTCCCATTGAGCTTGAAGGTCCAACCAAGAATATAGTGAGATGAACGAAGACGGCCTGTGGCTGAAGTGAAGCCAACATACATAGAGTCGAAAAGATATGGAGATAAATCTTTGGTTAGAGAAAGCAATGGAATCTTTGGCTTAGGGAGATGAATAGGATGGATTGTGACGTTAAGTTGTCTCCTTGAGGAATCATATTCAATCCAGGCTTGTATAGGTTTTTGATTTATGAGGCGGATGTTTTTGAAAGTACCATCATCGTCTTCGTAATAACCTGCTGTAGAAGCTTTCTCTGAGCTCAAGCTATTGATGTCAATACCAACATGGTTATTATCCATGTCATCAAATTCTTGATTTTGAAATGTATCAAACTCAACTGCTACAATATGATTAGAGGGATCTCCATTGTTTGTCAAATTAAAGAGCCCTAGATATTGTGAGGATGAACTATAGGGCAAGCCTTTGGTGGGAGAGATGACAAATGCAAGTCCATGGCCATCAAGTGCATTAACATTAGAGACTATAGCGAAAACAAAGGTAGTGGAGAAAGACGAAACGGTACCGTTTGGTGAGTTCTTGAATCTAACTGGAGAGTTGTAGAAAACGTGACCATATGAGAATTCAGACGAATTTGTGAGCTTCATCAAGCCTTTGGAGTTAGTAATTGCAATTCCAGAGTTGTCGTACAAGTAACCATTAAAACCAAACTCTCCTTCTTCACTCTGAGAAAGTGCTTTGTTGGAGAAGAATTGCAGCACCAGAAGAAGCACTAGTACAAAAAATTTCATCGTTTTGCAATTCTTTTTTCCTCTCATGAATGATCTTACCATAAGTTTTTCTTTTTTTGGTCAAAACCATATGATTATAATATGAAAAAGATCTAAATAGGCTTTATCTGTATGACTTGGAGGGTCAAAAACTAAAGTCTTTTAGACTCTTAGTAATAAAATGTTGAATAAGTCTTGTTCGACGCCTCTTATTGATTTATTAAGAAATTGACCAGCATGAAAAGGAGGCATTGCTACTATGTAATGTCTGGGGGGGAGTTTCACATCGATATAGGCTATTGATGGGCCTTAGTATGAAGCCCGTAAGCCCATATTGAAGCTCGAGTCTTGATGGCGCAGGAGAGAGAGAAAAAGACAATCACCTGTAGTAATCTTTGAAGACTCTTATCTCCTCTATCCACCAAGAGAGGGAAAACGAAATAAAAATAGCACAGGGGAGAGACAAAATGAGATAAGGATTTGAAGCCTCTCACCACTCTCCTCGTTTTCGCTTCGTGCTTATTTGTCAAACGCGAACATTTCACCGAAACTTAGCGACTTTTCTCGCTTTACTCTTTCTGGGAGCAATTTCTCAGAGCATAGGCGAGCTTAAAGGTAGCTCCTTTTCTTAGCTTTGCTCAAATGGGTTTCTTAGTTACTCTTCTTATGTTTCCGTGATAAGATGGTTCGAAATTTACTAGCTTTCTTAATGGAAATTTTTGAGTTTTTCTAGTTAGACTACAATGAAATTTCAATTCGAAATTGAGAAAAAGAGTGGTCCTTTTCTTCATATGCTTTCAGATTAGTCTGTGTTGTTGTCTGAGGAAAGCTTGTAATTTTGACAGTGTGTAATGGTTTTCTATGTGTAGGTGACAGTTCTTAGCTATGGCTACGATTACACCTTCTTCTATTAGCAATGCCTGGCTCATTCCTGGAGCTTCTTTTACTGTAAAGAAGAGTGATTGTTCCATCAAATGTAGCTTTTCGCGTAAAGCTGGGAAACAGATTCTATCATCAACGCAGAGACTTGTGTTACCTTTGTCGACTTCACTTAGATTGTTTCCTACACATGGAAGGCAGTTTGTGTTGCATCCTCATCGTAGAGCTACTGGGACTGATGTTGTGGCGGCTGTAGAGGAACAAGATTCTACTCCTGTTGTTGCGGAGGATAAAGAAACCGTGGCTAGTGAGAAGTCAGATGCTCCTGCTCCAACATCTCAGTCAAGGGGAACAGCAAGACCTGGAAGGAAGAGTGAGATGCCTGCGGTTAAGAACGAGGAGCTGGTTCCTGGAGCTACTTTCACTGGGAAAGTACGAGCTATTCAGCCTTTTGGAGCTTTTGTTGATTTTGGTGCTTTTACTGATGGATTAGTCCATGTTTCTCAATTGAGTGACAACTTTGTTAAGGATGTTTCGAGTGTTGTCACTATTGGACAAGAGGTGAAGGTAAGGCTAGTGGAAGCTGACATTGAGTCAAAACGTATTTCTTTAACTATGCGTGAGAATGATGATCCTCCTAAGCGTCAGTCTGGTGGTAGTGATAAGCCGAGATCAGGAGGGAAAAGGGATGGTTCTAAAGGAGGAGGACAGAGGAAGGGAGAAGGGTTTAACTCAAAGTTTGCCAAAGGGCAGATGTTGGATGGAGTGGTCAAGAATTTAACGAGGTCAGGAGCGTTTATAACTATAGGAGAAGGCGAAGAAGGGTTTTTACCGACGGCTGAGGAAGCAGATGATGGTATTGGAAGCATGATGATGGGTGGCTCTTCGTTGCAAGCTGGACAAGAGGTGAAGGTTCGTGTGTTGAGGATAGCAAGGGGACGTGTTACTTTAACAATGAAAGAGGAAGATGATGGTAAGTTTGATGAAACAACCACTCAGGGAGTTGTGCATACAGCCACAAATCCGTTTATGCTTGCTTTCCGTAAGAACGAAGAGATTGCTGCGTTTCTTGACAAGAGGGAGGAAGAGGCAGAGAAGCCACCTGTTGAGACACCAGTAGAGCCTGAAGCTGAAGCCTCTGTCACCTCAGCTGAAGTCGAGGAATCGGTATGTGTCCCAGCTGAAGTAACAAGTGAAGAGGTTCCCTCGTCAGAAACTCCCAAGGTAGTAGAAGAAGAAGTGATAGCTACCAAAGCTGAAGATGATTCGCCGGAAAAAGAAGAGCAAACGGAAACACTTGCTGCAGCAGCTGAAGCTGAAGAGGTGGTTCCTCCAATTCCAGAAACCAAAAGTAAGTTGACTAAAAATCACTAGATTGTAATTTTTTTTGTGTGCTACTTCTCATATTGGTTTATTATGATCAGTATCAGTTTATCAGAATCATTTAAAAAGATTATACAATGTTTGTATCTTAGAACTCTATCCAAGGTAACATATACAGCTAAAGCGTTGGGGATACTCCAAATTATAGTAGAGACCTTAACCACATAAATAGTCACATGAACTACGTGTTCTAAAAAAATCCAGAATAATCAAATTCATGAAGTTTTGTTTGATGGAGCAAAAGGTGATAAGAAACATATAAGACCACAAAGATAAAGACATTTTAGTTCATTGTGTAATGATTACTAGCATTGACCCTTTTCTTCTACCGGTGACCAGGTGAAGAGGAAATTGTTGAGAACTCTATTCCTCCAAACTCAGCCACTGATGAAGTTTCATCTCCAGAAGCTTTAGCAAGTGAAGAGGTTGAGAAGGAGCAAGTGGTTGCCGAAACACCTGTTGATGAAGTCAAGACTCCTGCACCTGTAGTCACAGAAGCTTCTTCTGAGGAAAGTGGCAACACCGCTACTGCTGAAAGCATCAAAGGTCCTTCTTTTGTCCATCCTTTACCTGTTTTACTTCCTGACTCATGACCTAATGGTTTATGTGAGATTCCATCTCCTAACACAAAAATGTAACAGGCATTTCACCAGCTCTAGTGAAGCAGCTGAGAGAAGAAACAGGGGCAGGAATGATGGACTGCAAGAATGCTCTTTCAGAGAGTGAGGGCGATATGGTCAAAGCTCAAGAGTACCTCCGCAAGAAGGGACTAGCGAGCGCAGATAAGAAAGCAAGCAGAGCCACATCCGAGGGAAGAATTGGTGCTTATATCCACGACAGCAGAATCGGTGTCCTCTTGGAGGTTAATTGTGAGACTGATTTTGTCTCACGTGGCGACATTTTCAAGGAACTTGTTGATGATCTGGCGATGCAGGTAACTCCAAGTTTCTAGCTGAAACATTTTCTTCGTTTTGCTATAACTGAGAATATAATTTGACCTGACATGTAGGTGGCTGCGTGTCCTCAAGTAGAGTATCTTGTAACAGAAGATGTTTCAGAAGAAATTGTGAAGAAAGAAAAAGAGATAGAGATGCAAAAGGAAGATCTTTTGTCGAAACCGGAACAAATAAGGGAGAAGATAGTGGACGGTCGGATAAAGAAAAGGCTAGATTCACTTGCATTGCTTGAGCAACCATACATTAAAGACGATAAGGTGATAGTTAAGGATCTTGTAAAGCAGAGGATTGCAACCATTGGAGAAAACATCAAAGTGAAGAGATTTGTGAGGTACACTCTCGGAGAAGGCCTTGAGAAGAAAAGCCAGGACTTTGCTGCTGAGGTTGCTGCCCAAACTGCAGCTAAACCGAAAGCTAAAGAAGAGCCAAAAGCTGAAGAGGCCAAGGAAGCTGTTGCAAGGTGAGAAATTTTTTATAGTCTTTGCTCTTCTTGACATGAATTCTTATAATGTTGGCTATAGAAAGATTCAAACTTTTTGCAATACGGCACTGCAGCCCACCAACTACAGTGGTTTCAGCTGCTCTTGTAAAGCAACTGCGTGAAGAGACAGGAGCTGGAATGATGGATTGCAAGAAGGCATTGGCGGCGACAGGAGGAGATCTTGAGAAAGCACAAGAATTCCTCAGAAAGAAGGGTCTCTCATCAGCTGATAAAAAATCAAGCCGGCTTGCATCAGAAGGGAGAATCGGTTCGTACATCCACGATTCTCGGATTGGAGTTCTGATAGAAGTGAACTGTGAGACTGACTTTGTCGGAAGAAGCGAAAAATTCAAGGAATTGGTTGATGATCTTGCAATGCAAGCAGTGGCTAATCCACAGGTAAGAAAATGTCCTCAGCTGAAACAATGGCATAAATTGGTTGTTGGTCTCTGACCTGAAATGTCTACGTGCAGGTGCAATATGTTTCAATAGAGGACATTCCAGAGGAGATAAAGCAGAAAGAAAAAGAGATTGAGATGCAAAGAGAGGATCTTTTGTCGAAACCAGAGAACATAAGGGAGAAGATTGTGGAAGGAAGAATCTCAAAGAGGCTTGGAGAATGGGCATTGCTTGAGCAGCCTTACATCAAAGACGACAGTGTTCTGGTGAAGGATCTGGTGAAGCAAACAGTGGCTACTCTTGGGGAAAACATCAAAGTCAGAAGGTTTGTGAAGTTTACTCTTGGAGAAGATAACTGATGAGACAGACGAAGTAAAGTTTTCAAATAAGGGAGCTCTGTTTTGTGTCATGGAGTTTAAAGTAAAAGTCTTCCTTTTTGTTTTGTAGACAAAATCTTCAGTATTCACATTTTGATTAGTTTTTAATCAAAACCTGTAATTTTTTGTTCATGAAAATATGAGATTTGCATTATATAAATGTGCATTTAGTGACAATGTGACATTATACACTAAATTCGGAGAAAGATTGGTTATAATGAAATTTTAAACCTTATTTTAAATAGAAGTTTCAAATGAATTTCCCTGAAGAAGTGAAACTAAATAAAATAATTTTTTGTTTCCTTTTGGATATTATATCTAAATATAAAAATCAAACCGACCGAATTACTACATACACTACAATAATGTTTTTTTCCTTTTATAATTTGTGGGCTAAAAAAGGTCGGTCGGCCCATTTTGAGCCCAATAAAATTTAGGGATAGATAAAGACATAAAGTAACGAACGATATTCCGAGGTTGTCATTTGCTAAGGAAAAAAAAAACGAAAACGTGTGTCTGTCTCTTCTCGTAGCGTCTCTCAAGCTCAGGTTCGTGAACATTCCAATCTCTCAATGCAAAAGCTCATTCGAATTATCCTTCTCTGTTATTTTCGAGATCCGATTTACTCTTCTTTACTAGTCAATTCTAGGGTTTTGAGTATTGATCTTTCGCAATTTCGAAATTTTCCCAATTTGAAAAGATAAAAATCTTCCCTTTTTGTCTGGATCACACTTGATTGCTGAAGTCATTGCATGCACTGTTTTGTTGTTTACAGATGAATTTTGGGTTGCCAAGTATATCTTGGTTTGGTAGCATCAGCACAAAGAAAGATGTAGCTATGATTGATTCCGTGACACCAACAACAACTTCTCTATTGGAACAGCCAGAGCAAGAGAAAGCAACAACCTTTCTTCTCAAACAGCCAGAGAAAGAGAAAGGCTTATTTGATATAAAGATATGGACTTGGTCCTCCTTCAGTTCAGTTCTTCCTTGGTCTGCAAATGCCTCTGATGGTAAGCAGAAACCCACTACTATCAACAGAGGGTTAAAAAGGCATGCTCTTTCTCGGAGGTCATCAAGATCAAATGGTGTGAATACTGTTTATCGGTTTAGACCTTATGTGTCTAAGGTTCCGTGGCATACAGGGACGAGGGCGTTTCTGTCACAGCTTTTCCCGAGATATGGACATTATTGTGGACCTAACTGGTCTAGTGGGAAAGATGGAGGTTCGATGGTTTGGGATCAGAGACCTATTGATTGGTTAGATCATTGCTGTTATTGCCATGATATTGGTTATGATACTCATGACCAGGCAGAGTTGCTTAAAGCTGACATGGCGTTTCTTGAGTGTTTGGAATCAAACAAGCGTGTAGTTACTAGGGGAGATGCTCAAGTTGCTCACTTTTACAAAACAATGTGCATTACAGGTAACTACAATCTCCTTATGCTTTTATATCAATGTGGGATTATTTCATAATTTACCTTATTATTCAGGTAGTAATATTTGATAATGGCCGTTTCCATTTGGTGATGTACTGATGTATCTTGAAACCATCTATCTCGAATGCTTTCAGGTCTCAAGAGCATACTAATACCCTACAGAAGTTACCTTGTGAAGATACAATACGGGCAAAATCTACTCGACTTTGGCTGGATAGTGAGCAACCTCAGCAAGAGAAGCTGGAGTTTTCAGAAAAACTGAGACATAAGGAAGTATATCGGAGGTACTCTGTCATCCCGGTAAGCCTTTGTGGGTGTCTTCACTTTCGTTTTGTACATAGAAGTCATAAAGAAAGGAATCTGAGGATTAGGTTCTTTAGTAGTATAGATATATATGTTTAGTATGAAGATGTGAAAACGCTAGTAAGTGTTGTGCGTCTTGTAAACCCGTTGTACATGTCTAGTAATAAACCCTTGTTTTTGAAGTCTTTTGTTTGAATGATATAAGCTCTATCAAAGGATCATTATAACTTCATTTCATGGAAACTCATGAACTAGAAAAACTATTTTCTATAGTAAAGTTTGCATCCAAAACATATATAACAATGAAAACCACATCCGGTTTACACACTACCAAAACTTTTATACATATGAATTATGAAGTCTTCCTTGGCAAACACACATACACAAACCCATATGTTTCATTAGATTGATTAGAGAAAGAAGTAAGAGGAAGAGGCCTTATTAGAGCTTAGTAGAGGCTGGTTTAAGAAAGATCAAACATCACTCCTAGCACACAAACACACAAGAATACTTCAAAACAAAATGGCTATTCAATTTCTTAAAAACATATTTTTTCAAATCATATATTATCACATAAAAGGGCTTTTCCTAGTTCCTGCTTCTGCACTTCTCCATCACCCTTGGAGCTGCAAAAAAAGAAAAAGCAAGATTTGTGTATGAATCATTGTGTATTCTTCATTTGTACAGTAGTGTGCAGTAAGTTCCTAGTGTTTAAGAGGCTTGGAAAGGACTAAATTGCATCGTTTTAGTTTCTCCAGTAATATATTTCTTTAGCTTCAGAATGTTTATAGAATCCAGCGAGAAGCTTAAGAACCATGAAAGTATTAGAAGGGTGTCTTAGTTCAAAATGGACCACCTTTCTAATACATCTTAAAATCGAGCACATGGGTGTGGAACATTAAACTAGGGTTTAGTAAAGAAATACTAACCTAAGCCGATAGCCTCAGAGCTCTTCATGATTCTCAGCTTCTTGCAGGAGCATATAAACATTCTGCAGAGGAAAAAACAGTAAGAGAGCTTCACTGATCTATATTCTTCTGTTAAGCTAAAACTGTGCTAAGATCATTAGATATGATCTAATACTTGATGTTAATTTACATTGTTGAGATTGATCTTTTAAAAATCAAAGACTTACTCCCAAGGGACATCTCCGACCAGCATCCAGTCACTGTCTTTATCTTCATAGGTTACAACATACTCAGAACCACGCAAGAGATCAGTCAAGCGACTCTCGTTTAACCCATCTCTGCCACACCCTCCATGAGAACCAAACTGACCTGAAAAAAGGAACCAAAAGAAAACAGTTAACTCAATCACTGGTATTGATCTCAAAGAAGGAGAGACTAGAAAACGTTACCAATGGTGAAGCAACTGAACATCTTCTCAAGAGCAGAAGAGAGCTCAAGGTAGCTTTTGTAAGTCTTGAGATCGATTTTCCTCAAGTAAGGAGCACCTTCCATACTCACTTTGACATACAAGCAAGGTTGTTCTGGTCCAGACTTAGCTTCTGCTTCTTCAGTCTCTGAGTTATTACCAGGTTTCTGAGATTGAGAAGAAGCCATTGAGTTCTTCCTGAATGATCTTATTGGTGGCCATCCCACCACTTGTGCTCTGCTCAATCAAAAAAAAAAAACATCAAGAATCCCTCTTCACAGAAATCATAAAACAGAGCAAAAAAGCTGAGAAAAATCTAAAACAGAGCAAAAAAAGCTTACTTTGAAGCTGGAGCTGTAGCAGAGCTCTTCTTCTCCTTAACCGGAACAGCCGGTTTAGTGAAAGTTGTCGACTTTCCATCTTTAACGACGGAGGTACGGGGACCAGAACCCGAGCCGACATCACCAGTAGCAGTAGTGGATCCAGGAGAGAAGACCCATTTGTTAGAGTCGTTAATAGCGTCGGAGAACACCCTTTTGGCACCTGACACGGGACAGCTACTCTTGTTGAGAGCCAAGAATCTTGAGTCGACTCGCTCCGGCGACTCAGAACCGGGTAAACCGAGTCTTAACTCGGTAGCCTTGAAATTGAGACCGTTGTTATTGTCTCTGGTTTTGGTTTTGTCAGACATTGTTGTTGCTTCCATGGTTGGAAACTCTGACAAACCTATGTAATCATGCTCTGCTGCTACAGATACAGACATTTTTTTCAAATATAATTGTGGACAAACTTTTGAAGCATTTAGTGATTACAAAAGAAAAAAAGAACAGAACACTTTCTGAGAGAAATGGGAAACAAAAAAATTTAAAGATGAGATCAAATTGTGAGTGAAAATGAGAAATGATAAAAAGGTGTGTGAGAGAGCTTTATTTTTTTTTATTTTTTTACCTTTAATCTTCTTTTTTCTTGGAATCGTATTATTTTCCAAAAGTGGACGGAAGTAGTATACGTAATTTTATATTCATATAAACCGTAATTAGAAGTAAGTACTTTCCTCTTTTGGCGGGTTTAAACACAAAATGTTGATTTAAGAAAATGGTACACATGAATGTATTGTATATACACGTTACGTTTTGTGTAGACATCTACTCCCCGACAGGTCACAGAAAGCGTCCTGAAACCTTTCCTATTATGCCCTTGTCTCGACTCTCGTATTCCACGTTTTGTTTTACTTTTTACTTTTGTATTTGAAAAAAACAATTTGCTATCTCATGAAGGTGTGCATGTTATGCTATCATGCAAAACGATTTAGTATCTAAAATACGCTTTTGTATGCAATTCCTTTTTGATATATGTATAGAGATGTTGTAATGAGTCACTAATTCTGTTTAGTTTGGCTTAACATTATATGTTTTAGATTCACTAGACGATTTGATATAACTCATAAGTTAGCTCGTGAAACCAATCTTTACTCATGAAATTGAGTGATGATAATGATAATCTAATAACGGTGAACCATTTAATCATGTGCATGATAGCATAACATATTCTATAATAAATCAAACGTATTGGAGTTTAAACTTCACAAACTTGTATAAATTCACTAGTAGTTTAGCTAACGAATGGAGATTATTAGTAAGTCGCCAATAATTGCGATGGAAGATGATATTTAGGCTTGGGGGTGAGAACAGAGAAGAGAATCTCGAAAAAGTTTTGGGCCCATAGGCTCTCATTTTTTGGGTCCACCAGAAGCATGAAAAGAGGAAAGAAACAGTAGGGGTAGCTCTTTGCCACTTAGCCGCAGTAGCAATATTGAGCAGTGTTCCCAAAAAGAATTGTGGTCTCCACACTCCACTTTTCATTTTTATCAGACAATGTTTTCCCAAAATCGAGCATATATGCTACAGTACATTACAATTTGACCTATTAGTAAAACTTTGATACTTGGATCATAGTCTTAAATTAATAAAAGTTTAAATGATCAAATCAGATTTAACTTTGATAGTATTTATGCCCATCTAATCTATCTCCAAGTATATTTTTTAAGTGGATGACTCAATCTACATTTAAACGTTTCAACTCATATTTTAACCCATATTTATTAAACCAATATATCTGATGCTATAACAATATAACATGAGAAGAAGTATATGAAATATTGTCATTTATATTCTACCAGTGATTTATATATTGTTTGGCTGTATTGATTAAGTCATTCATTTGTAACAACGATAAGTATATACATAGCAAGAAGACATACAAAAAAGACCTGTAAGTTGCAGTATTATAAAATATCATATGCATAGTAATTTGGTTAAAGCCTGCCTCTAAGGTGGATCCATCTTTGGATCTTATCTAAAGCTTTTTAGATTTGTGTTTTAGTGTAAGTTCGAGTGTCTTAATCATAAGGTGCCTTTCTTTAACTTTTCCTTTGTCTCTCTCTTTTTTTGGGCAAGGTTTTTGTCGTTTTTGGGACATCTCAACTTATATTCCACCTTAACTCACCATCTAATCGTGCCATTAGTTACTTACAAAGCTATCTAAGGATACGAATCTTTAGTAAAAATGTGTCTATCACTATAGAAATCATATGAAGGCTATAAAATCTAAAGATTAGTTGGAGTTACCCAAAGTATTTACTTATCTATATGGATGTTGCATCACATGTGGCGGTTTTAATTATTGTTATTATTATATATGGCCACGTTGGGTTTACTGTATTAACAAGAGACATCATAAGTAACTCTAGGGTTTAATTATACTAGCGAGAGACAGCTTAAGTAACTTAAAATGTTGGTTTTGAATGTTTGTTTATAGACTTGTGTGAGCGACAAATACATACTATAATTTTATTTATTTTTAGTACTGATGTTATACTTAATGTTTTTTCATTTTTTTCTGCTTTTCATCAAGCATAATAATTATGACTATAATTGAAAACTATGTAGTTAGTTGAGGATCGAATGGAATTACACTAAACCTAAAATGTTAAATCAGTGGACGACCGTACTTACAGCGTTAGTGAAAGATCGGTTTGTGTCGTAATCGAAAAAAGAAGAAAAAAAAAGAACAAAGAGACAGTGTGAATCTTTAGACAAAGAAGCCACTTACCCTCCTTGATTTAACATCCATACAAGAACCTCATGCTCCATTATAACTCATAACCTACCATATCGAATCAATCCGATGGCTATAAATGATTAGATCGATATAATTTTTTAACCTGTCATCAAATTAGATCGATATAATTTTTTAACCTGTCATCAAATTAAACCGCATAATGGTAACTGCCGGTTTTGTTTTTCTTATGCGGTTATTAATTTCGGCGCTGTCTACATATAGAACACACACACATATATATAATATTGGATCGTTTGGTGGCTGAGTATAATCTCTACACACGCCCTCATATATATATACTAGATAAGGCCGCCTAAATAGGCGGATGTATGATATAAATTTATTTAAATATTTATCAATAATATTTAAACTTTATATAGTAAATAGTAATCTACACACTTTTTCTAATATTTAATATAGTAATTTTTATATTACATAAAATTTTAATCATACACATTCAATTTTACTTATATTTTAACTATCTATTTCATCATAATAAACTATTTTGTTATTTATAACATAAAAACTAC
>Ga0041059_1001453_pt1 | contig 18701 bp, 14 predicted proteins | sample AraColnosormetaG_FD_56232 | JGI IMG/M metagenome (GOLD analysis project Ga0041059, IMG submission 56232) | Arabidopsis roots microbial communities from North Carolina, USA - Col MF nosort | ecosystem: Host-associated > Plants > Roots > Unclassified | place: USA: North Carolina | collected...
GGANGCCATGTGTGTGTACTCTACAAAACAAGAGGAGAGTTTGATGTTAGTGATCAAACAACCAAACCAAACCAAATGTAAGAGATTAATAAGAGATAGAAGTTAATTTATTGCGAATTCGAGGAAGTATATGTGTCTTCTTTCAGTAGGTACACAGCTCCAACTGTAAAATGGCCCATTAAACTTGTTTGTGAAGACCTTTGTGATCTTCCGGGTCAGCTTACCATTGTCGTGACCAAACCTTCAATTACATAAACCAATTAGCATATACAAACCTAATCAACTTAGCATATATACACACATTACTCAATATTAACGCTTAACCTAATCAACTTATTAAATATATTACACACCTAATCAACTTTGAGGATACACACACACATTACTCAATATTAACTCTTATTCTAATCAACTTATTAAACACCTAATCAACTTAATAAACTAAGCTTACCATAGGGTTTCACACACTTAACACACACATATTACACACCTAATCAACTTAGCAACTCTCCCTAATATTCTCAGCTTACCATACGGTTAGAGGCTCAAATGTGGGAGAGATAACCGTTGTATACTTCTCACGGCCTGGCTGGGCAAGCATGTCATGTAGATTTGCAAGCAAAGCTTCAGGGAGAGTTGATTCCCTTTCAAGATCAGCCACAAACTCAGCATCATCATCTTCATCTTCCTCCGCGTGTGAGTTTTGAGCTTGAGAGCTGTGATGAGATACATAGGCTCGAGGTAGAGGATTTGAGGCTTGCGGAAGTAGAGGATTGGATGCTTCTCGTTGAACCAGCGCTATAGACTGATTGGAGGCATTCTTGTGAACCGCCGCTGGAGATTGTCTCGCCGTAGAGGCTAGACGATGAACAGATCCTCCAGATCTAGGTTGAGTCGAGCCGGATGCTCAAAACAGAGTCGATCCAGATCCACGAGGAGAACAAGATCCGCGAGGAGACCCTTCGCCTGACTGGAAAAGTTGCGTCGGAGGAGGATAGTCCCTGACGGATGGACCCGTTGAAGGCTGTGCAGTCGGATGATGTTCAAAATCTTGAAGCGGGGCTGGACGAATCACCAGCGTGAACTCGTAGTGGCTGGGATGACCACTGGGCCTTCGATTTGATGCCCTAGTCTTCGGTTCAACTCGAACTGGCTGGGAAGAAGTGGGTCGATTTGAGGGAATGTTTGATACACTTCCTCTTCCTCTCTTGCCTCCACCACATGTCTTCATCACTTGAAGCTAAGAAACGAGAGATTGAGAAGATTGAAGATGGATTGATGAAGTTTAGGATCGAAAGGGGATTAGGGTTAGGTTAGGGTTCGTCGAGAGTGAGAGAGTGAAGAGAAGGGGGATTAGGGTTAGGGTTAGGCGTAAAATCGTTTATATAGTCTGGGTTTAGGGCTAACTTTACTGGATCGTTACTAAATCAAGCATGTGAAAGCCCAATTAATTGCCCAAATAAAACATATGAGTCGCTAAATGGTAGCTGTACTTGGTGACCTATTAGCGACTAAATTAATGAGTCTCACATTCAAGACTGATTAGCGACTATTGTATAATATAGACTAATTAGTCGCTAATACGTCACTATTTAGTTGCCAAAACTTACGACTACATAATCAGTCGCCGAATTAAGTAGCTAACAACGTGATTTCTTGGTGATGACGAATTCATGGAGGAATTGGAACAAGTAGAAGCAAAACTAATAAGTAAAAGTGGTCTGAAATCGTCCCGGGATGATACTCAGAACGAAGGTATTAGCATTGATGATGAAAAATATTTTTTCGCTGACAACGACAAAGAGGAAATTAAAGTAGAGATGGAAAAGCTTGATTATAGTATGCCCTGTGGCGGTTATGATAAGGAATTTTGGTCAAATTTCTTAGCAGATGATTATGGTGGCTCCAATGTTGAGGAGTTGATGGCAACGGGAGGTTTAGATGTAAGGTACGGGTCTTACAATAAGGTTGTGGGCACCAATCCGGATGAAGTAGTTTTGTGTACTGGCAGCAGAGTCTTTGACCACGTTGTATATGTCAATGGGGCTGGAGCAGGGATAAAGACAGAGCATGCAAAAAAGAAAGAACATGTTATGAAAGATAAGATGGTTGGTCGAGTTGGAAGCTCTCAGGGACTGAAGAAGGGGGTCAGAAAGTTAGAGGAAGTGGATGACGAGGAGTTTGACATCCCACCTTTGTTTGAGGACATCGAGTATGAAGTAGATAACTTATCTGATTTGGACATTGATGATGATGGTAAAAGGATATACCAGGGAAAAGTGTATGCAAGCAAAGACGATTGCCAAATAGGATTGGCTATATATGCAATAAAGAATGTGTTTCATTTCAAGCAAACAAGAACAAAGTGGAATTATTTTGTTCTTAGTTGCTCACATGAGAAATGTGATTGGAGAATATTGGCGACTCTAATGAATGGCAAAGGTTACTATGTAATTAAGAAAGCCAATCTTCAACACACATGTTTGGTAGAGACTAGGAAGCAATACATGAAGAAGGCAACATCAAAGGTAAATGCATATGTATTTAAGGCAAAATACAGTGAACCTTCAAATGGTCTTGTCCCGCTGGATCTTGAGCAACTTGTACTAGAAGATTTGAGGGTTTCTGCGTCATACACAAAGTGTTAGAGAGGTAGGGAATCAGCTTTAACAGATGTGGCCGAGAGTGATGAAGAGTCTTACGACAATTTGGCTGAATATTTGCATCTTCTAAAGTTAACAAATCCGGGAACTATAACACATATAGAAACAGAACCAGATATTGAAGATGAAAGGAAAGAGAGGTTTTTGTATATGTTTTTAGCTTTTGGGGCTTCAATACAAGGTTTTAAGCATTTGAGAAGGGTATTGGTTGTGGATGGATCACATTTGAAAGGAAAGCACAAGGGCATTTTACTCACAACAAGTGGTCAAGATGCAAACTTCCAAGTGTATCCACTAGCATTTGCTGTGGTGGATAGCGAGAATGATGATGCATGGACTTGGTTCTTTACAAAGTTGGAGCGGATAATAGCCGACAACAACACTGACTATATTATTAGATAGGCACAAATCGATAAAAGTAGGTATAAAGAAGGTATTTCCGCTCGCTCATCATGCATGGTGCATGTATTATTCACCTATGTAGCAATGTCCAACCAAGTTCAAGAACAAAGGATTGACGCAGCTAGTGAAAAACGTTGGATATGAGTTTACAAGTGGAAAGTTTAAAACAATTGATGGTCAGATTAATGCCATTAACCCCCTTTGCATAAAGTATCTACATGACATAGGGTTGACTCAATGGACAAGGCTATATTTTCCTGGTCAGCGTTTCAATCTGATGACTAGCAATATTATGGAATTGATAAGATTTATTAGGTCTATGTTAACTCGTTGGTTCAATGCGCGTCAGAAGAAGTCACAAGCACATTCAGGTCCAGTACTTCCGAAAGTTGATAAGCAAATTTCAAAAATCTTGACAACATCAAATGGAAGCAAGGTTGGGAGGAGATATGTGCCTACCTGTTACTCTATCCAGAACTTCACATCCAAATGGAGATGTTGTTTTAACAGGACTAGTAGTTCTAATCCAAGTTGTGTAATTATATTTGGTTTTTCAAATTATGTTTTTTATTGCAATTAGTAGATGTACTGATTGAAAGTATTGTTTGTTTAATTTGAATCCAAGTATAGCTTTATTTCGCCATTTATGATGTATTTTTTTTAATACGAATCGTTCATAATTCCACATTATTGTATCCAGAGAAACATATCTAACAGTAAACTTTGATTTGGATATTTTTGGGGAAATCAGCATCAATAAACAGGGTATACAATTGGAGAAGTCACTATCATGTTGAATGTGCCTAAATGTGCAACATTCTCATAATAGTTTCTATAATTTATGGTAACTTGATGTGAGAAATAGATGTACATTAATTAATTATATAAAATACAAAGCTATTGTGTATTGAAAATTTAGCTATTAATATAAAATTTAGTTGATCACAAACTAATTGCGATTTTGTTTTTTGTTTCCGTAAACCTAGTTGTAGATGTACTGAATATAAGTATTTATGTTGATTTTAAACAAAGGAAATCTGTTGTCTTAAATTCGTCCAAAATTGGTTATTGGTGAAACATATCCTACGAATACGCAAATTTATGCATCCCCGTGACTTCGTTACCTGCACAGCGGTTTAGAGCAATGTAGAGTAGTTTGGCTAAAGGAAATCTATCTTTACAAGTATTAAAAATGGAAATGGCTCCACACAGGTCGAGGCAGCGGAATCCGAGATTCAAGCTATGGAGATACGATGATGAACCTCTAGCAATTGCTGAAACCATGCCCGAATTACGACACCTCAAGCTTTTTGGGAACGGACTGACCAACTTAAGATTGGAAGCCATTCTTGACAACTGTGTTCACTTGGTACATCTTGATTTACGCCGCTGCTTCAACATTAACCTTCTCGGGGATCTCGAGAAGCGCTGTTCTGAGAGGATCAGAGATTTGAGACGCCCTGATGACTCAACCGCTGATTCCCCTTTTGATGCCTCTTCCGATATATATTCAGCAGGAGAAGACGACTACGACTTTTACTCAGATGATAGCGATGTATATAACCCTTATTATGACTAAATAAGGGTACGTTATCTGATCACTTTGAAGAATGCAAGACAGTATCAGTGGCAACTGGTAATGAAAGCGTTTATGTTCTCTCTTTTGTTAGGTCAGTAGTTAAAGTTGACTCCTGTGTCCCTCTCTGCTTTTGTAAAGCTTTTGAGAAAACAGATTTAACATGTATGTCATGCAATGCAAGTCACAAGGTTTAAGATGTCAGAGGTCTTCATTCTCCTTATTGATATTGAGCCTATTTATTTAGCTTCACATATATAATGCCGGTCATTTACCACGTTTAACGGATGAGTGTAATTTCAGGCCTGGACCCAAGAGTTTTTAGGGAACAGACACCATCATAGTCTTAAACGCCATTCTTGACGTTGTCCTCACCTGGTTTACTTTGACTTAATTTCGTGCCCCAATATTTAGTTTCTGTTGGAACTAGCATTAGTTTTCACTTTTCAGCTATCAAATAGATATATTATGGATATAGGCCTGATAGTTTTGATGGAAGTGTCCGAGTGTTGTTTAGAGATTTGGCGCTGACTTGATCAGTGTCAGAAACAGAGATGATGGAACATAGGTGTGATACTACATTGTTGTTATAACATATGTGTCGAACAGAGAACAAAAACATATTTGCTTAATGGTACTTTATTCTCTGATTTTCAATGATTGTCTCTGATACTTTTTCAGAATGAGACTACATGAATCTGTAGAAGAAGAAAAAAACGTAATTGCACCCATCAAACCCATCGTCTCATTATGTCCTACAATTAAAACAGAAATTGAAATCCCCAAACCGTGTTTGAATTATTCTTCAACATTGGGTGACAATAAATGTATTTATTGCTTTTGCCCTCGTGAAGATTAATTAGGGCATAAATTGTATTTGTAACTTCCACTTCTTCTTATTTCATAGATCTGACAATTTTATTTACCCTAAAAAAATTGCTTCGTCGTCTTCGTTGTCGTCAACTCCCTTACCTTCGCTGATGAAAGACAAAAAGTTGAGAAACTGGGCGGAGCTTCCGTCCAAGTTGACGTCATCGATTCTACTTCGTCTTGGCGCTATTGAGATACTTCAAAACGCTCAAAAAGTGTGCAAACCGTGGCATCGAGTCTGCAAAGACCCCTCGATGTGGCGGAAGATCGACATAGATAACCGCAATGATAGGGCAGCCTTCAAGTACGACCTCGAGTCAATGTGCCGTCACGCAGTTGATCGTAGCCACGGTGGTTTGATTGAGATCGAGATTTGGTACTACGGTACTAATGATCTCATCATGTACATAGCTGACAGGTTCTGTTTCTCCCTAGCTCTCTTTCCATGTTAAAGAGAATTTGGTCGGTGCTAATACTAGGGTTAGAGTGTTTGCTAACTATAGGGCTAAGAGTGATCGGTGCTAATCCAAGGGTTCGAGTGATTGCTAATTCTGAAGTTATAAGTGATTGGAGGATTTTGTGTCACTCTTTTTAAACTAGATTTATTTTTATCTGTTCTATATCCTTCTACTGAATCTCTGATAAAGCACCTTGGTTTGCTTAGTGGTTTTGTCAACGAAGTGTTCTCAATAAGGTTATGTTTTTGACTTTTTTAGTAACAATTATTTGCAGGTCAAGTAATCTGAAAAGCCTTGGACTTGTAAGGTGCTTTCCAATAACAGATGAGGGAGTTGCCAAAGCAGTTTCGAAAGTACCGTTGCTTGAATACCTTGAGGTTTCATACTGCTTGTTTTCAGGAGAGTCTCTGAGAGATATAGGCCGGTCTTGTCCGAATCTGAAGACACTGAAGCTAAACCGAGCCCCTGAAATCATGTTTTCAAATAGTGGGTTTGATGATAATGCCAAAGCAATTGCAGAAAGCATGCCTGAACTACGCCACCTCCAGCTTTTAGGGAACGGGCTAACCAATAAGGGCTTGAACGCCATTCTTGATGGTTGTCCTCACCTGGAACACCTTGATTTACGCCAGTGTTTCAACATCAACCTTGTTGGGGATCTCAAGAAACGATGTTTTGAGAGGATCAAAGACTTGAGATGCCCCAATGACTCAGATGACGATTCAGATGATGGCTCAGATAATGGTGCGGTGACAACATTTGGGTCACAATTTAATGAAACCGACTATCATTGGTACTAGATATTGAATCTTTCTGAATCTTGCGGAAATACCTTTGTTGTTGTTGCTTTGTTTTTTGTTTTTGACAATTGACACCTTTGTTGTTTGACTTATGAATAGTTTCAGTTTCCTTTCTTGGTAGTTTCAGTGTCTTTCCTTTGAACTTTTTTAAGAAGTTTTGAGGGCGTGATTTTAAGTCGTTCGAGAACGATGTCATGGGTCTTTATATTTTTTTTAGTTGGTACATTACTTTCACGATTGTTTAGTTACATACTATCAAAAGTAATAATATTATAATTAATTAAATTTACTTATGAAAACCACTAATTTTAGCATCAATCCAAAGCCTTGCGATTGATAGCTTAAAAAAAATGTTGAGTAGACCCGTAGCTATAGAGAGAATATAATCGTGTAACACTTTTCCCTTGGTGTTTCATCACCAATTTCATTTGATCTTTATATCAACAATGTCCAAAACACAAGGTATGGTGTCCCCATGCAAATCACAACATCATCAATAATCACTAGCTAGTAGACTCTTAATGATTGTTTACGTGATCACCTAACTGTATAATTGACTATCAGTAGAGCCGGACCATAACACATGAAGATGAAACATTCCAATGGGGCTCCCATTTTAAAAGGGCCCAACAAAAATTTTATTTTAGTTAAATATGCATATATTAATTTTTGATAATAAGAGAAAATAGTTAGTTTTATACATATAAATCACAAATAATTGTGTGATCCAAAATATTTATAAATCTAATATACAATTAAATAAATAATTCAAAATTTTGTTTAAATTGGTTTTCTATTTACTCTATAGTTTTTAAGACAAAAATATTTTGTTTTCGTAATTTAAATGGGGCCCCGGATTTCATTGGTCCGGGACTATCACAAGAACAGAATATAAGGTGATAAAAAGAAATAAGATTGTAAATAACTTTTCCTTTTGGTAATATTTTTTTTTTTTGTTCAATCCTTTTGGTAATGTGTAAAAATTCACAAATTATCAAAAGAAAAAGAGTGGATATTGATTTTACTCTTTACTTTTGGTGAATGCACTTTTGGAAATTGATTTTACTCTTTACTGTATTTGGGAATATATGCATTGCAAGTTACAAGTCAATTTGTTAATAAAAGTGTTGAATGTTTTGTTTCATCTACATTATTATTCTTCACCTTTGTTCTACCGGGTTTAGGAGTAGAAAACAATCAAATGGATTCTCAGATTGTTAATCTTCTGAGGTCTAAACAGTATTGTGGGCCTAGGCCCAATACATTATTTCAGTATGCTTGGCCCAAATTAGTTTCGTATAAAATAAGTTTTACCGTGAGGAACTAAATTGTAAAACAGAGACGGATACGGCAATTGTATCCTTTAGAATGTCTTCGTCGTCTTCTTCCCCTTTCCCTCAGGCTATGAAGAACGGAGAGTATAGAAACTGGGCGGAGCTACCGCCGGAACTGACGTCATCGATCCTGCTCCGACTCGGTGCGATTGAGATACTTCAAAACGCTCAGAGAGTGTGCAAATCGTGGCGACGCGTCTGTCAAGACCCATCGATGTGGCGTAAAATCGACATCAGAATCAAGGAAAACTTGGTAAACTCGGTAGAATTGTTTTACGTTATCGAGCCCCTGTGCTGTCGCGCCGTTGATCTCAGCCAGGGAGGCTTGCTTGAGATCAACATTGATTACTTGGTGAACACTTCGTTCCTCAATTACATTGCCGACAGGTTCTTTCTAAACCCTAAAACTCACAAACACGCAAATTTTGTATGAATTCTGATATGTTTAATGTTTACATAGTATTCAATAATGTTTATCGGTATATATTCTGCGAGTAACTCGAGAACAAGTCTTATTGATCATGTTATAATTCTCTATATTGTAGATCAAGTAATCTGAGACGGCTTGGAGTTGTTGACTGTGCTCCAGTATTGAGCAGGGGAGTTGTCGAAGCAGCGATGAAGCTCCCATTGCTTGAAGAACTTGATATTACATACAAGTCATCAATCAGAGAACAAGAGTTAAAAGTTGTAGGCCAGTCTTGTCCAAATCTGAGGACATTAAAGCTAAACTGTACGGGTGATGTTAAGTGTTGTGATAAGGTTGCTCTAGCAATCGCTGAAACAATGCCCGGTCTTCGCCACCTCCAGCTTTTCAGGAACGGATTATCCGAGACGGGCTTGAACGCCATTCTTGAAGGTTGTCCTCACCTGAAAAACCTCGGGTTACACCAGTGTTTAAACATTAACATTGTAGGTGATATAGTGAAGTGATGTTTTGAGTGGATTAAAGTTTTGAGACGCCCCCATTTAGTTCATGAGAGGTACTGCTAGATTCAGTTCGTTTGTTTGTAATTCTCATTTAGATCATATATTTTTTTCACCTATTCTTACAAATTTATGTTGGATTCTCCATGAACCTAAGTGGGCTTTCTATGTAATATTTTATATCAGACCTTTAAAACCAAGGGAGCAACATTTGACCATACATATTTAAATGAACTAGAGATGATAATGATATATATGCACACAATAGTCAAAAAAAGATTGTAGAATTTTATACACAGAAAATAAGACTTTGACAGCATATGAGTGTGAGAGAGGACCAAGTTTAAAGACTGCCTTAAACCTCTCAATCTTCCCCAAAATATCACCACCCTTGCGTCTTTCCAAGGAAATCTAGGCTGAACAAAGCTCCATTAACCGCTTAGGATCTTCAAGTTGCGTGTTCGAGAAGATGACAATGTTTCCAGCAGAGTTGTTGCAAAATCACTATTTTTGGTACGTTAATGAGGAGAGGGCTGATCTAAGTAGTTTTGTTGATGAAGTGTTCTCCTCAACTTATGGATTTGAATGTTTTTTTTGTTTCTACATGGTCCTGATTTAAACAAGACAAAGTGTTCTCTTTTTTTTTTTTGGTTTGCCACTGTTAATCCATTGCTCTTACATTTTGGAATAGAAAATCTTTGGCTTACATTTTGGAATAGAAAATCTTTGGCTTCTGGTACCCTTCGTTGAAGGCTGAGATGGAATTTAGATGCTTTGTGAAATCTAACGAGCTTGTTGGGATTTGCCAGCGTGAGGTAACTACATTTTACCCTGTTCTTCTCAATGAGAAGGAGTTGCTCAAGGGGTTGGTAGAAGAGTTCTTTGATGATAAGATTAGGTTTGAATTTGAATCAGAGAGTTACACTTTTGATGTTTAAGTGACGAAGGAGAGAAGGGTTAAGCTAATAGAAATCAATACTTGGTGTGGTTCTACTTTGCCATTGATGTATACATGGAAAGAACTTGAGAAGATTCATGGAGAATGTGAGGAATTGGAATTGAGGATTGGTGAGAGCCGTCTCAGTGTGCTTCCTGGTTTGAAAACAGCTGTTCCTTATGATTATCTTGACGTGATGTCCTGGTAGTGGTTGGCTTCAGGTTCTTAAGATAGCGGAAGAAGAGTTTCAGAAAGAGGATCAGAGTTCTGATGAAGTTGCTTGAGCTTTTGGTCGAAGCAGACGTACTTGAGAGTTCTCAGCGAAGCAAGAAGAGTTAGATTCTTGGGTATCTGAAGGCTAAACAAAGATTTTTTTGTGTTTTCGTAGTTTTGCCTACATCAATAAGTGTTGTGTTCATTTGTTGTTCTGCAACGGTTTAGATCCTAATGTTGGACCATCACATATAATGTAATTAACTAACTATATAAAAAATGTTTTATTGAAAAATACTATTTTTTCATTATATAGAAGATTTTAACAAATATCAAACATTGTTAAAAACTATAATTTTCATAAAACTGAAACGAAAAGATATCATCAAAGGAATGTCAAGTAGTAGTAATAGGGTAAATAAAGAAAATGCACTCAAAAAGATACAAGTCCACTTGCTTGCTCTTCACGCTACCACCATTCCATCTGCCTCTATTCGTTTTTCATGCCTTAACGCCGAGAAGCTATGGCCTCAAGTTGTAGGTTACATATAGTGCCAACAAGGATACAAATCCCAGTGAGAACCCCGTTTAACAGCCCCGTAGCACTTCATCAATTTCCTTTGTCTCTGTGGATTTCTTATTTTTTTTTTTGTCTCTAGTTGTAGACTTTAAAGTTATCTATGTCTCTTTTTTTTTAACAAATTTTATCTAATATAAATTCTAAAAAACATAAATCAAAATCCATAAACTGAAAACAATAATCCAAAAACTATAGGAAAATTTGCACACAATAATTCAAAATGCATAAACCGAAAACAATAATCTAAAAACCATTAAAACAATTCCAAACATTCATCAAATACTAGAAAAGCCAGCCATACATAAGCCATACTAAACCGAAAGCCGCTCATGCCTCAATAGTAATCCTTTGGCAGAGTGTTTGCTAACTTGATACATTTGCAAATGTCATAAGACAGATTTTCTATAAGATATCTCAAGCTCGCAGGCTCGTCTATGTGAGTCCCTTGATGTCTGTCTCGGTGAAAGCATCGACTCCCTTCTTCCCAACTTCACCGTTGATCCAAAGAAAGGAAGCACGTAAGGTTGGATTGCACAAAACAGGTTTGGAAAACATCTTCATCCTCTTTTTGGTGGGGAGTTTACTTGTTGCGAAAATAACATAAAGTACATCTCCTATATATTTACAATTACTTGGAGAATTAGTTAACAATAATTTTTGGAGAAATGAAGATGAAGTTATATTTGATGTATGTGGTGATCAAGATTTTGTTTGGTCAATTGAAGATTTAGTATATGACGGATACACAATATTGTCAGTAATTGACAATGAGTCGACAAAAACTATTTTACCAACATGTCTATTCTACATGGAATTGCATCACATGGCCAAATTTTGCACTAGTGACACTAATCTGCTATTATATTATATTGAATATTAATTATCCAAGCAAAGAATACAAGATTGATATCGAAAACATTAATTTTATAACAAATTGTATCACTTGAATTATTCTAAAATCCCATAATAAAATGTTATAGTGTGGTAGATTTAAAGTACAAACAATTGTTTCTTGTTATGTAGTTAGAAACTAGATTTTAGCCTGAGGTACACCATAGAACCATATATATATATATATATTTAAATGAAAAATTAATTTGTTTAGTAGATTAAAAATAGATTTTTTGGTTTGTATTTTCTAAATGTACAACTGTTGAGTGATGTCTTTTTGTTGTTAAAACCAAACAGAAGGAATTGGGGAAACTAACTAGAAACTACAACTAGAGGTTTGGTTAACTAAGTACTTTTTAGTATCTTTTGCTTTTTCCTTAAATCATGGAGTAGGAAGCTTGTCTACAAAAGGTGATGTCTTGTAGTAGGTAAGGTGTAGGCGTGTGGGTGTAACAGAGAATGTTTGTTGCTTTCTCTATGAGTGTGTGTAAGAAGAAAAACAGAGCTATGTGTTCTTGTAATGACGTTTGAATGATAACAAGTTTAAAGAAGAATTTTAGCTACTCAATGTTTTCTTTTCTCAAATAAACATCAAATATCTATAAAAAAAAAACAAGTCTTATATATGTATATTATTAAGTATACAATTACTATGTTTGAATTTTATCATTTAAAAATATAGGAACAATAACATACATTTCATTAATTTAAAATCTAGATTATATCTACATACATTTCAACAATAACATACATTTCATTGTTTTGTTAATTTTGTGTTTAAGATGATATAATTGTATTTTGATTGTCATATCTAAGATTTCACCCGTTGTATACTGTTTCGTATTAATATCGACTCACACCTGTCATACCATCTAATTTGTTCAGTGAAATTAAACATTATTTTTTATTTTTTTTTGTTTTAATGATACTTTATTTTAAAAGATATATAATTTAAATCCAAATGACTTAGACCATCTCCAATGGTTAAGAACCAATTGCATCTTAAAAATTATTAAAATTAAAATTTTGGAACATGACACATAACTGTTTTTGTCACTCATAATAAACTCTTAGCTAAGAAGCAAATCTTAGTTTTTAATCTGTTTTGATTTATTTTTGGGTATTATCACTCTGTATACATAGAAGATTACAAAATTAAGTGTCAGAAAAAGCTACTGTTGAGCCTTTTCTCTCCATCATGAAAATACTCTTATACCCCTATATCATATTTGCTCTTGACGTTAAATATGTTGTTACCTTTTAATAATAATGTTATCATCTTTCCATAATTATAAAATCTTTGAAATCAAATCGTTGGTTCAATAGCTGGTAATTTGTTTATATCGTCAACTATATTATTAACAGGTTAAATAGGTTTGTACCCTAAGTTTTTTCATCCATATATCAAAACCTCATCCATATTTTGCTAACAATATTATCCTGATAATACGTTATCTGCTAACTATTTTGATGCATGTATTTTTTCTACATGATTATTCAGTCGCAAGTCAACTTTTTTGCTCTTCATGCTAAATATTTTGTTACTTTTTAATAATAATGTTATCGTCTTCGCATATATATATATATGTCTTTGAAATCTAAACATTGGTTCAATACATGAAAATTTGTTTATATCGTCAAATATATTATTAACATATTAAGTTGGTTTGTACTCCATGTCATTTCATCCATTCATCAAACTCCATCCATATTTTACTAACGATATTATCTCGATAATGCGTTATCTGCTAACTATCCTGATTTTTATCATATCTCTTTATAGGGATATATTTGTTATATAGATTTTAGTTGAAAAAATTACCAAAATAAATGGTCTTCATGTATAGATTCTTAATTATTTGATGGTGCATGTATAGATTTTTAACTCACCCTTTATTTTTTAAAATTTAATTCTAAGATATTAGTCTAAGATAGACCTAAGATGCATCATTTGAGGTGTTCTTAGATTCTTGGTTATTTGTAGACTACACAATAATATTTTGAGTTATCGTAGTTGTGCCTATTTCGATAAGTCTCTTGTTCGATTGTTGTTCTGAAATGGTTTAGATCACGATGTTGAAACTTTGATTATGTTGGTGTCTCTTTTAAAAACTGTTTGTGTCTTTATATTTGTCTTTTCTTCTGCAAATAATTGTGTTGAGAGGTAAATTTGTTCTTACTTTCGGATTGGTTGGTTTCTCATTATCAATTTTATGGTGATCGTACATGAATGTAGCATTATTATTAGGGTCAAACCGGTACGATCCGGTTCGGGTTTAGACAGTCAAATTATATAACAAACCAAACTGAAAAAAAAGCACAAAGAAGAGAAATAAGGTTTAAGATCTACAAATGATGAAGAACATTTGAGATTCTGACTTTTTACGATCCAAATTTTTAAAATTTATGGGTTCTGATAAAAAATATTTCAATGGCAAAACATGGTATGGAAAGATAGATTTTGAAATGATATGGAAAAACAAAAAACAAGTGAAGTTGGTGATTTTGTTGTTCTATCCTGAAAAAGTCTATCCATCTCTTGTTCTCATCCTTTCTGAGGAAGTCAAATTAAAAACTGTATGAAGGAAGCGAAACCGTATGGAGCGGTAGTGCTTTGGGATGTCATGCATATAGAATTTTATAGAGAGAGAGAGTTAAAGATACTTCATTCTTGCCTAATAGACGGACGTGTGTGTGTCTCTCTCTTTGTCTTAGTTTAGCTTTTTGACCAGATTTAACATTTTTGTGGTCACAAAGCTCTTGTTGAGAAAAATATTATATCAAGATAACGAAGTAACCCAACTCGTCGAAGTTCATACTGTAATTACCGGCCCAGGCCCATAATATTATTGTAAAAAGTAAAAACATTGGGGTTTTCAGTTCAATATACTTTTGCCTGCACTCAATCTCATAGAAACATAATACTACGAGGACCAAATTGTAAATTAGAGAAGGAAGCCGAAAGGTCAGTGGAAAAGTACTACTTGTCTTTGTTTAACTTCCACAGAATTGACATCATTTTATGATTTTCAGACATGGTTACTTCCTCGTCTTCGCCGCCGTTGGCTACTTCCCAGCTTCCGGTGATGAAAGGCGAAGAAAAGCCTTCAAACTGGGCGGAGCTACCCCCGGATTTGCTGTCTTCAATTCTACTCCGTCTTAGCCCATTGGAGATACTTGAAAACGCTCGGAAAGTATGCAGATCGTGGCGACGCGTCTCTAAAGACCCATTGATTTGGCGTAGAATCGACATGAGAAACCTGAGAAGATTGTACTGTATTTACGCTATGGAAGCCTGTTGTCGTCACGTCGTTGATCTCAGCCAGGGAGGCTTGCTTGAGTTCAACATTGATCAGTGGCGCTTTCAGACCACTTCTCTACTCAACTACATGGCCGAGAGGTTCTTTATAAACCCTTAAACTCACGAGCATCCAAATTTTATTATATGAAATATAATGAAATAACCATAATAACGTTTCTTTTCCATTGTGAGGAATGATTAGGGCAAAAACTCACGACCATCTTAATGATTAGGGCAACTTTGCATAGCTTAGAATTGTTTTCACGAATTTTTGCAGCTACTTGGTCTCTTATACTTATGAGTTGATAAGTACTAGGAGATACTTTATTTTTGTTCTTATAAACAATAGATCATGTTGTAACTCATTATTGCAACTCTTTGCAGATCAAGTAATCTGAGACGTCTTAGGGTTAAAGGTGGTCAAATAACGAGTGTTGGAATTTTTGAAGCAATCGTGAAACTGCCATTGCTTGAAGAACTCGAGCTTTTGTACTGCTCAATCGAAGAAGAGCATTTCAAAACTATAGGCCAGGCTTGTCCAAATCTGAAGACATTGAAACTAGTGGGGTTTTGGAGTCATCTAAATGAGAGTGACAATGATGCTCTAGCAATTGCTGACACCATGCCTGGTCTTCTCCACCTCCAGCTTATTAGTAACGGACTAACCAACATTGGCTTGAATGCCATTCTCGACGGTTGTCCTCACCTGGAATGCCTTGATTTACGCCAGTGTTTCAACATTAACCTTTTTGGGGATTTGGAGAGACAATGTTTGGAGAGGATCAAAGATTTTAGATGCCCCAATGATGTACTTGATGATTACAATTATGTCATTTTCTCCGATAATGGTTCGATAGAAGACGAAAAAGGCGAAGAAGAGGAAAATTACTCATATGGTAGCGATGACACTGAGTACGGCTACAGAAGGTCAGCTGACTTCTAAGATCATTCAGACCTGTATTATGACTACTAAGGAGACATGTTGAATTGACACTATCAATGGTGAGTGGTAATGAACTCGTTATTTCCTCTTTCTTTCAGTAAGTCCCTAGTTACAGTGGACGTGTGAGTCCACTTTTACTTTTGAGCTTGTAATTTCCATCACATGGTAAGAACATAGTCCCAAGCTTTTTATCGGCCTAGAGCCATAATATTATTCTCAAAACAATGGGCTTACCATACTTTAGACTGATTTGATTTTCATAAATACATTATACTATTGAGTACCAAATCGTAAATTAGAGACACACAATGGGAAAAGCTTGATAGAGCTTCACTTCGTCAAAAAAATGTACTTCACTTCTTAATTATTTCACTGAATGGCTTCTTCCTCCTCTTGTCCGTCGTCTTCTTCCGTGCCTCCGCTGATGAAACGTTTGGAAGTCATGCATGTTGCAGTAACTAGTTTTATTTCACATTGTCACTCTAGCTCATGTCTCATGAGTCATCACACTTACTTTGTGTTAATGAGAAAAGTAGAAGGTTATTAGCAGAAGAAGAACATCCGCTCATAAAACTCTTATGTCTCATACATGTACTAGTTAATGAACCCAATTTAAACAATACATATTGTTCATAACATACGCTTCTAATTTGGTCAGTACTATGAAGAAAATTATTCTGCTTAATTAGTTTATGATTTACCTAATTATTTGTCTAATTAAGTAATCTAATTAAGAAGCCTTGGACTTCCAATGTGCTGGCGAATGGTGCCTAATGGACTTGTGAAAGCAGTCGCAAAACTTCCATTTCGTGGATATAAGAGCATCATTATTGGTGGTATTTTAGCCAAATTCTTATGCTAAGATTTGTGAAGAAAGAGCTCTTATATAAGAATTTTTAGGCTTATATAATTTTACTTTTTTCACAAATCTTAGCCTAAAATTTGGTTAAGATACCACCAATAATGGTGGTGTAACTGAACTTCAAAGTTATATAAGACATTTTTGTCCACGGCTAAATTAAAGACATTGAAGCTAAACTGCGTTGTTGTAATAACTCAGCATATATCTTACCAAAAAAAAATAACACAATATATATTTTGCATATCATTCATTCAACTTTAACTAATTGTTCATCTTTTTTTTTTTTTNAGATAGATCATCTATAACTTACCACATTTATCCATTACAGATCATCCATATAAAATGAGATTAATCATTTTATCAAATTTAACATATATAGTATAAAATTTATATCCGACCCGCTTCTATTAGATTCAAAAAATTCAGGTATTCATAATTTTATAAGGCAAATCAATTATCAAAAATTAATATTCATTATAAAAAAACAAATGACAAATAACAAAATTTTAAGATGGCTTATATATCATAGACTTGCTTAAAGCCTTAGTAGTGTTTGAGTAATTAAATGTTTTCGAATCTCATGCCTTAATAATGTTTTAGATATATGAAGGCTAATTTCCATGCTATCCCGCTGTTATGAATCTATTAATAGTCCTTTGTTCTCACATTGTTCTAGTCTTGTTTTGTTTCACACAGTTACTACTCTCATCGTACTTAATTAACTACTTATCCTTTATCATGGTTAAAGATAACAAGTAGTTATATAATAAGAATATCGTTAGCTTATATATCATACACTTGTTTAAAGCATCAATACAGTTATTCTTTGCTCTTCATATTTTTATGCTTCTGAGTTGATTAGTACTATGAGAATTGCTAATTATGGTATTTTTTTGTGCTAACATATCGTTGTTATTCTTCTTTTTAGTTTATGGTTTAACTCTTCACATAATTATTTGCAGATCAAGAAATCTGAAAAGTCTTGGACTTTCAACCTATGAACCAAGGACGACGTACAAAGGAAAACTTCCATTGCTTGAAACCCTCGAGTTCTTCAACTCATCGTTTAGACTGGATTTGAAAACTATCTAGGCCACGCTTTCCCACTGAACACACATGGTTGCTTTTGATGGTCTTGTCAACTTATGAACTCGTTCATGTTTCCTCTTCTCTCTATGATGACAGTGACTATTATTCGTATTAAATACTGAATTTTCTCAACATTGACGAGAAAACATGTGGTTTTTGTTGGTCTTGTCAACTTATGAACCCAGTTCATGTTTCCTCTTTTCTCTATGTTGGTAGTTTCAAAGTCCTTATTTCCTTCTGATTTTTTAAGAACTCTACCCAGCTTCTTATTAACTAAACCCTCCTCCCGCTTGTTACTCCACGTGAGTAGCAGACCATGAGTCCTCATATCCAGTACTAAAGAACAATACGGCACCACTTCTTGAAAATCTCGCATGCTCGAAGTAACCATAATTGAAGAATCATAATCTGAATGTTCTTCCAAGTGAAGCGTCTCATTGGCATCTCCTAATTTGAGTGATCAGGACTATCAACTATGAAAGAAAATTCTTTTGAAGTTATTTTGAATTTGTTAGCGCGTATTGAAATCATGATGCAATATTAACACCTATTTTTGCATATTATTCATTAAACTTTAACTATTTATTCATCTAACTAAATATATTTATCATTTATTCACTATTTAATTTATCAAATTGAAAGTATGCCAAAAAATATAACTGATAATATATAAAATATTAACCAAACTTTTTTAAGTTTTTAAATTTGTTAAATAAGTTTTAATTTGTTCTTGCTAGATTACTCTGTAAACTTTTATTTGGTATAAAATCTTAGCATTAAATCAAAAGAAAAGAAACAAACGGAATGATACGTTACACTTAAATAGAAACGAGTCAAAAAAAAAAAAAAAAAAAA
>Ga0041059_1001454_pt1 | contig 18697 bp, 23 predicted proteins | sample AraColnosormetaG_FD_56232 | JGI IMG/M metagenome (GOLD analysis project Ga0041059, IMG submission 56232) | Arabidopsis roots microbial communities from North Carolina, USA - Col MF nosort | ecosystem: Host-associated > Plants > Roots > Unclassified | place: USA: North Carolina | collected...
TTTTTTTTTTTTTTTCTTTATCACAGAATTGTTCAAGTCGTTTTATATAATAATTGTTGTACATAAATTATACAAATAGCATGACATGACTCTATATTAATTTTGATTGGTATAAAATTATACAAAATTTAAGCTCTAATCTATTAATCCGCAATCCGATCAAATGTTCAATGATCCAAAAGACTTTATGTTTTGTGTATAGATTTGGTTTTAGAAACATTGAATGATTTTTCTCTATATTTTCAAAAGGCTGCTAGAATAAGATCAGATGATGTAATAGACTAAAAAAGAAAAAACAAGACACACATTGAACTGATATAAGATGATGATGATGCAATAGTACCTACAAAATCTAGTGGACGCCGAACAGTACTTTAATTCGGTTTTAGAACATTCTGAATTGAAGGCCTATTAAAGGCCCTTCTTGACACAATCTAGTTACACGACTTACGACGGTGCAGCTAAGGCTATTTCGGTAATTTCAGCTTCTCCTTTCCTCGATCTCCAAGTATTCGAGAAACCCCCACCAAGGCAAAAGCTCTGTCGTCGTCCACAAGAACAACCAAATTTGTTTCCGTCTTCTGCTAACATATCCTCTTTTTCATCTGGGAACCCTAATTTCTTGACTAACTTAGGGTTTTATTTATCCATTTGAGATACTCTGTAATTGAAAGGTTGAATTTTTAGAAGAGACATGGGAGGTTCGTCGGAGACAAAGATCTTACAAGAACTCATACTTTACGCGGCGAGCGCTGCTTTCAGCTGCTTGGTTCTCTTTGCGGGTCTTCGTCATCTCGATCCTAATCGTGAGGCTTCTAAAAAAGCTCTCGAGCATAAGAAGGAAATCTCTAAACGTTTGGGTCGTCCTCTTGTTCAGACCAATCCATACGAGGTAATCTACTATGAATTAAGCATCTTAGAATCCTCACTGGTTGGTAGCTACCTGAGAATGCGATATGTGGTTTCGATAACCAATTTGTATTGGTCTCTCTGTTTAATATTGAAATTTGGATACTTTTGAGTTCCAATCGTCTTTTTGCGCAAACTCATGAAATGAGCTCGAGAAATTGCTCACTAGTTTCTAATTTTGTGAATAGGATGTAATTGCATGTGATGTGATAAATCCAGACCACATTGATGTGGAGTTTGGTTCTATTGGAGGGTTGGAGACCATCAAGCAGGCTTTGTATGAGCTTGTGATTTTACCACTGAAAAGACCTGAGCTTTTTGCTTACGGGAAGCTTCTTGGACCTCAAAAAGGTGTCTTGCTCTATGGACCTCCTGGTACTGGAAAGACTATGCTTGCTAAGGCTATTGCCAAAGAGTCAGGAGCTGTTTTCATTAATGTTAGGGTTTCAAACCTGATGAGCAAGTGGTTTGGAGATGCTCAGAAGCTTGGTAAGTGCATATTATTATTTTGTGTGTGATAAAGGAACACACTTTGAGTAGGCCTGTCTTCATGCTCGTCGTGTTTTCTTCCTGTGCTTTTATCAGCTTCACATTGTGCAACTTTGTTGGCAGTTTTTTGTTTTTTGTGTGTGGTTATTATATCAATTACACTTTTTTTGGTCTGTTGATGGTGTTTCTAATCTATGAGCTGCTCTGTTCTGTTTCGTTCTCTCAGTTTCTGCTGTGTTTAGCTTGGCCTACAAACTCCAACCTGCTATCATTTTTATTGATGAGGTTGAGAGCTTTCTTGGTCAGCGCCGTTCAACAGATCATGAAGCTATGGCCAACATGAAGACTGAGTTTATGGCTTTATGGGATGGATTCTCTACTGATCGTAAGTTGAATTCTTCACTGTTCGGCTTACTTTGCCATGCAGACTAGTGTAACCTGGAGTATGTGGGTTTCTTATGAATAGAAATGGTTGCTTTTGTAGCGCATGCAAGGGTTATGGTTCTTGCTGCAACTAACAGACCGTCAGAGCTTGATGAAGCAATATTAAGGCGTCTTCCTCAGGCCTTTGAGATTGGAATACCTGATCGCCGGGAGAGAGCTGAGATATTGAAAGTGACTCTGAAAGGAGAGAGGGTGGAACCTGATATTGACTTTGATCACATAGCTCGCTTATGCGAAGGCTATACCGGATCAGACATTTTTGAGCTATGCAAGAAAGCAGCTTACTTCCCTATCAGAGAAATCCTAGATGCAGAGAGAAAGGGGAAACCATGTTTGGTAAGTTTAAAAAGAAAACATGGTCCACTGAAATGTTCAGTGTTGCATCCACTAGTTTCAAGGTACTGATGTTATGAGTTTGTCACGTTTGCAGGACCCTAGGCCATTATCACAGTTAGATTTGGAGAAGGTTCTTGCAACGTCAAAGAAGACACAAGTTGCAGCAGGCGAGTACTCATTGAGCTCGCAGTCCTCGGCTTGGAGAGGCTCAAGGGAACCAGATGAGGTCCAGGCAGCGATAAGTGGGATCTCGAAGCTTCTAGTTTCTCAGATCATTAACCTACAGTCAGAATCTCAGGATTCATGGCAGCGGGATCCCGAAGAAGATTCCCGATGAAATTCCGGATCACTTTTATAAACGTTCTGGTGTTTTCATTGGAAGTTTAGAATTTGTCACACACTTCAGTTTATTCTGTAAAACTTTTCTTTTCTTTTTGGTAGGATCATTTGATAACTTATGACTGTACTAAAAAGTCTCTCAAGTTTCTACATTACTGAATCTCTCTTGTTCATAATATGGCCACTGTTCTCACTCATGGGTTACTTAAGTGTTAACTCTTTCTTCACTTTACTTAATCGTTAATGGAACCTTGATCAATGTGTGAAGTGATTATTCTGAATGTATAAGTTTCATACATCAATATAAAAATCTCAACTTTGAGATTGTTATTAGCGCACATTGTGCAATGGTCAATGGTGTCATCTGGGCTTTGCTTTGCTTTGTTTTTTTTTTGACTGGGCTTGTATAGCTGATTAGAGAGATTAAAGCTTTGTTTTTTTTTTGACTGGGCTTGTATAGCTGATTAGAGAGATTTAAAGTTCCTCCCTTTTCTATTTCCCAATTTCGTTTGTTACTTTTCTTGCCTTTTCCGTCGATCTTCTTCTCCAACACAACAACAATCAGATTTGCTTGATTCAATTACGCTCTTAACATCAGCTTGGAAGGTAACTACTGGTCTCGCAATTGTGTTGTAGTTCTGGGTCTCAGTTTTTCTCACTGGCTCGCTCGTACTCTTGATTTCTATCGAACCGAGTCCTGTTCTTATTCACTGAAGCATTACGTCTGATTCAGAAATTTATTAGCTTTGGATTTGGTTATTTGTTTCATGAATTGGGAACTAGGGTTTGCTTCTATTTTCGCATTTCTCCTAGCTGTTACAGCTCTAGCTTTTGACCGTATGCATTCAGTGTAATGAAATCGAAAAAGCTGCTGATTTTGTTCCTTTGTTGAATGGAACAGGTTATTTGTGATTGAGATCTAGTCTTCTTATAATGGTAAAGTGATCTTCTTACTATGGATTTGCCTTTCTTTGCTTTGTGCTTCCATTGTAAATGCTTATAGCTTTTTGAGTTCAATCTCACAGAATTATCTTCTTGGAGCCTTCAAGCCCGCCTGCAACATCTCCATCACTTTTTCTGATGGCAAAAATCGTAAACAGGTATCTCTCTTTTGTGCCAAATGCCAATGATTACAATCGCTGCTACCAAATTTATTGGCCTAGATCATTACTTGTGATCAAGTCACGTTTTGGATTTTCATTTCTTCTATTTAATCGCCATTGTTTCGATAGGTTCCCATGAAGAAAGAAAATGGTCAGACGGCTCTGGTGCCTCTGTTCCATAGTCAAGACACTATTTCCGGGAAGGTACTTGGTTTTTTGCTTTTGATGGATGTCAGCTGTTCCAGTTATGATCTTGTGATGGTTTAAAGTATTTTTTCCTTAATGTCTTTATTAGGTTTGCATTGAACCATATCAAGGGAAAAAGGTGGAGCATAATGGTGTAAAAGTTGAGCTTCTTGGTCAAATAGGTGTGCAATTGCCATGATCTGTAGATCTGCCACCAAAAGAGTCTTTAATGATTAGTTCTGCGGTTTCTAACTTATATCGATGTATGCTTATTCATTGCATCTGTGTGTTCTCGACAGAAATGTACTTTGACAGAGGAAACTTCTATGATTTCACTTCCTTGGGTAAGTAAAAACTTAGCTTTCATTTCCTTTTAAACAATGTCGAGGGAAAAGCTTTGGAGTTTTTCGTTATCAGGGGTGACTCTGATAATTGATTAACAATTCATTGTGACAAGGATTTACTTTCATGTTTAGTCCTGTTATATTGTTTGATTGAGCCAATTATAGTTATGATTCTTTTTTGCTCCTTACTACAGTTCGTGAACTGGATGTACCTGGAGAAATATACGAAAGGAAGACATACCCTTTTGAATTTCCTACTGTGGAGATGCCATACGAGACATACAATGGTGTGAATGTGCGGCTAAGGTATATCATATGTTTATTTTTTCTCGTAATGTTGGTACACTTGTAATCCCCTATACTGTTTTTAATACAATTTACTTTGTTCTTTACTTCCTCAGATATGTCCTCAAAGTAACCGTCACTCGTGGCTACGCTGGAAGCATCTTGGAATACCAGGAGCTTGTGGTATGTTTCTTACTTTTTACTGCTGTCCTTGTTACAAAATAGTTAATTGTGTTATGACTGTAAATTTTCCATATAGCATCACCAGAAATATTTTAATCGTGACATTGTTGATGTCATTTGAAATAGGTACGGAACTACGCTCCACTTCCTGATATTAATAACAGCATCAAGGTGAGTTCTAATAGTGATAGGATCTAAGTTTGAAACTATATAAGAAAAAGAGATAGGAACTAAAAGACCTAAAACTCAAGCAATTTATAGGCTCTTGCTAGATTCACTGATGAGTAATGATATTGAGTGCTCTTTCTCTTGAAGCTTGCATTCAAATGTTGAGTTCCTTTTTCCCTACTTACTTTAAGAGATGTCAATAGGCTTCCTTATTTACTACTCAGAGCGTTCTTAAGCTCATACAAGATTAAGGCTTAAATCAGTAGGATCATTTGAGGCACAATGTTGAATCTTACTTTTTGTACAGATGGAAGTTGGAATTGAGGATTGCCTGCACATCGAGTTTGAGTACAATAAAAGCAAGTAAGACAAAATCCGTTTCATGATTTAAGGATTTGACTGATTGATTGGGAAATAAGACAGATATACTCTATGCCTCTGGTTGCAGGTATCACCTAAAAGATGTCATCCTTGGGAAAATATATTTTCTTCTTGTGAGAATCAAGATGAAGAATATGGATCTTGAGATCAGACGGCGGGAATCAACAGGTGCAGGTGCTAATACTCATGTCGAGACAGAAACTCTTGCAAAATTTGAGTTGATGGATGGAACTCCAGTTAGAGGTATATTTGGAATCTGATGTTTTAGTGATTTCTTTAAGATATTAGATAACTGAGTGAAGATTTGCATTACAGGTGAATCGATACCTGTAAGACTGTTTCTGGCCCCATATGATCTTACACCAACGCATCGCAACATCAACAACAAATTCAGCGTCAAGTATTATCTGAATCTTGTACTGGTAGATGAAGAGGATCGCCGATACTTCAAGCAGCAAGAAATCACGTTGTATAGGTTGAAGGAAGACGCATCATCTTGATGATAATAACTACTGTAAGGATTCTCATTATCCTTTTGAGACTTTTTTTGTAAAAAGCTTTAGACTTTGTGTACTCAGATTGTTATTTGGGTCGGTACTTAGAATGAAGTTTTAACAGTACTTGTTTAGTTTGTTCATCAATCAAGTTCCTTTTCTCTGGATTCCGGTCGAGTTTGCTGGATTTCATGGTAAAGTCTGAAGTTTTACAAACCTCAAAACACTCTCTGAAAAGCCAAATCTCTAAATGCAACTAACTGAAATGGACAGATATACAAAACTGGACAACTCTAGAGTAAAGAAGTTGGTTAGTCTTCTTCAATTGTTTCAACAGGAAGACCTTCCTTGCCCCATGTGTAGATTCCACCTTCTAGGTGAAATACGTTCTTATAGCCGTTAAGGACCAGAAGATAAGCAGCTATGAGAGACCTGCAAGAACCCTAATTATATGAGCACCGAAACAAATGCTTTCTTCGCACAAAGTTGTAGACTTTTGGCATTACCTCGATTGTTGGCCTTCGGGAAGATTTTGTGTCGGCTTCATTGTACCCGCGGATGAACAAGCTACTATGATCTTTGCCTCTTTGTCAAGTTTAGCTTCTACACCTGCAACATTTCCGAAACAAAACATTCAGCCGCTGGATTCAACGGCATTGTGTAAAAACAGTCCAAAGCTTATTATCTCATTTCAGTGCATACTTTGAATAAACTCAGGGTTCTCTTCTGTGCCAGAGAAGATACCAAAGAAAGCAAAGCCAAGACGGCGAGCTATGTCCCATGCCGTCCATTCCCTTATGAGTCTGTACATCTCCACATTGATAGCTCCCGGAGGATGACCCTTCAAAAACAAAACAACAAGACAAATGTCACTCACATGAATTTGCCATTAAAATTACAAGCGATCATGACACGACGAGAGAGAGAGCATAGTATCACTCACCGCCTTGTACTCTGCCTCTGGTCTTACATCAAGAATCACAAAGTTGTTTTCTTTTTGTAACCGTTGAGCTTCCTTCACGTCCACACTTCTCACCTACAACAACAACTAAAAGCTAAGCTCTATGTTCACATTTTGATCGAAAGTTTTAGTAAATTAGAGCCAATCATTGATTACCCTTTTCTCCAATAGAAGCTCTCTCTTCTGTCTCCAATCGACTTCAGCTAAACCCTCCAAGAGACACAAACAGAAGAACGAGAGGTTAATCTAACCGAACTTTACCATTCACAAGATCGATACACAAGATCGCTCTCGCTCTACAAGTTGTATACCTGCAGGTTTGGCAGGTTTGGTTGAAGTGCATTGAATCTTAAGCGTTTTGTGACCGGAAACCATTGCTGCCGATCGAACTCCGGCAGAGAAAAGAGTGTTTCCGGAGGATTTCAGACGCAAAGCCTGCGATGAAGATGGGTAAGGCGTGGCTATTGAAGTAAGTGAAGCCATCTCTTGATCGAAGCTGCTTCTGTTAAGTTTCTGTTTTTTCAGATATTTTCTTGAAAATGAGAGAATTTAATTGCACGATAATGGAAGAAAGACGATGAAACTGCGACTTCTTTTCTTCTTGTTAGGAAAAAATCTGAACATGTGGTGCTTATTTTATTTTCCCGATTTTCTATCTTTTGTATTCAAACGATCAAAAGTTGACACAACATAATCTTCTCTTATCTTCTTTTCGACCAAAACATAAAATAAAATATTTCTCTTATCTTCTTTAGTTTTCTCATTGCGCCATTCTTGAGTTTTTGATTGGATCGCTTAGATTTGGTTAACCTGGTTTTTACGTTTTCGGTTATACCGGTTTACCTCTTTTTGATTAATTTTCTTTCACAATTACAAAACCAATGGTCCCATACTCCCATTTGCTAGTTTACCAATTTTTAAAACGGTAAGATTTAGTCGTACAAAAGCTGTTATTTTCAGTTTTTTTTACCGCCTTATCTTATTGTACTTTTTTTTTTCATCAATCTTATTGTACTTCTTACTAATGGTTATCTCTCTATCTTTCATCTAAAAATATCTTACCCTTTAGTGAGCTCTTAAATTATGTTGTTCAATTTTCTTAACAACTTTAATTATGTTTTAGGTATTACCGATCACATCATTGTTCAATAGTAAATGTTATGTTGTTCCCTTTCGATCCAGAACTTGGTCGTGTACATTACTAAGATACATTTGTTTTTAACTATAACCAGATTTGCTTATCCAGATCGGAAAATATAAGTCAACTACTTGTGTTCTTGCTACCAAAAAAAAAGAAAAAAAAAAGAGCTACTTGTGTTCCTTCTTTTAATGGAACTTATAAGCACAATCAATCTCTTAACAATCGTTCTTCTACTCTTCGTTGTTTCCAAGATATGGAAAGCTTGTTGGATCCTCCTTTTGCGTCCATTGATGCTATCAAAAAGATTCAAGAAACAAGGAATCTCAGGACCAAAGTACAAAATCTTGTACGGAAACCTCAGCGAGATAAAGAAGATGAAGAAAGAAGCTGACCTTTGTGTTCTGGATCCCAATTCCAATGATATTTTCCCTCGTGTGTTTCCTCAGTATCACCAATGGATGTCTCAATACGGTACCGTTTTCTATCCATCTTGTTTTTTTTTTCTTCTTTTCATAGATGAGGATTACTTAACACACACATAAGTTGTCTATGATATATTAGGAGATACATTTCTATTCTGGACTGGAACAAAACCAACTATATACATCTCAAATCATGAGCTAGCGAAACAGGTCTTGTCGAGCAAGTTCGGTTTCACTATTATACCGGTGAAACGACCTGAGGTCTTCATACTTTTCGGTAAAGGACTTTCCTTTATCCAAGGTGATGATTGGATTCGCCATAGACGAATCTTGAACCCTGCTTTCTCCATGGATCGGCTCAAGGTCTTTTACTCTTAACTATATACTTCTCAGCTTGATTTGAAAAGAACTAATATATTGCTTGCTTAAAAATTGTCAGGCCATGACACAACCGATGGGAGATTGCACCTTACGGATATTTGAGGAGTGGAGAAAACAGAGAAGAAATGGTGAAGTGTTGATCAAGATTGAGATAAGCAAAGAGTTCCATAAACTGACCGCTGACATTATAGCAACTACTGCGTTTGGAAGTAGTTATGCCGAAGGAATCGAATTGTGTAGGTCACAAACAGAGCTTGAGAAGTATTATATTAGTTCTCTCACTAACGTTTTCATCCCCGGAACTCAGTAAGTATAATAGTCACTTAGTCAGTACTCTTCTGCTACTCTCAGTTAATTCGTTTGGCTAAAATATTCTTGAGATTTGAAGATCGTTGTTTCTTGTGTTTCAAGATACCTTCCTACGCCTACCAACCTTAAACTATGGGAGCTCCATAAGAAAGTGAAGAACTCGATCAAAAGAATCATAGATTCAAGGCTAAAATCAAAATGTAAGACCTATGGCTATGGGGACGATCTTCTAGGGGTCATGTTGACTGCTGCGAAATCTAACGAGTATGAGAGAAAGATGAGAATGGATGAGATCATAGAGGAATGCAAGAATTTCTACTATGCAGGGCAAGGAACTACTTCGATTCTATTGACATGGACTACGATGTTACTAAGCTTGCACCAAGGTTGGCAAGAGAAACTCAGAGAAGAGGTTTTTAATGAATGTGGTAAAGATAAAATCCCAGATACAGACACCTTCTCTAAACTCAAATTGGTAATGTTCATTTTCATTGTGTTACTTGCGGGTGAAGAAAAGGGTTTTCTTACACCTATTAATCTTGCAGATGAACATGGTGTTGATGGAGTCGCTTCGTCTGTACGGACCCGTGATTAAAATTTCCCGAGAGGCAACACAAGATATGAAGGTAGGACACTTGGAGATCCCAAAGGGCACAAGCATTATCATACCGTTACTGAAGATGCACAGAGACAAGGCCATATGGGGCGAAGACGCCGAACAATTCAATCCCTTGAGATTCGAAAACGGCATTTCTCAAGCCACCATTCACCCAAACGCTCTCCTCCCGTTCTCAATCGGACCAAGAGCTTGCATTGCCAAAAACTTTGCCATGGTCGAAGCCAAGACCGTTCTCACTATGATCCTTCAACAGTTCCAGCTTAGCCTCTCCCCCGAGTATAAGCACACGCCAGTTGATCACTTCGATCTCTTCCCGCAATACGGCCTACCCGTAATGCTTCACCCTCTCGGATAGTAGTTCTGAATGGTGAGGAAGAGAAAACCAAGAATCTCAACGGATATTTGGTCACGTTATGTTCTATATTTGGCCTTGGTCACAAATAAAGTTCAGATGATATAATTCAATAGTGGATAAGTCAAATTCAAAGTGAAGTAAGGAATAAAAATCTGAACATGTGGTGGTTGTTTTAGTTTCTTGATTTTCATAGTCGATTCTATCTAAATTTGATTATGCTTTTGAACAAAGTATTTCTCCCTAATTTAATAGTGGGAGGTCGACCATATTCCGAAGTATACAACAGAACCTAGTGGATTAAAAACCAAATCACTCGTTGAAAATTTCGACTCTTTGGGTTGTTCCCACTTCCACTACAATTAAATCAAATACTAGGCGTACAACTAAATCAACGGCATCAGCCCCATTCCTTCAACGTATGGGGTCCTCTGTGTGTCTGTCTCTCCACCGACACTCTCTTTATCGTTGATCACTCCAACGGACCGTCAGGATAATGCCACGTATATTTCTTCTATTATCCTCTGCACTTAACACACGGTGGACTACGTACTCTCACGCTGCTTCAGATTCGTACATTGCGATTTGGAATGTTTATTATATACCCAAAGAGCAAAACTTTAGGTGGGCCTTAAACTAATTAATGGCATTTACGCGTCAGTGAGAGTGGAGTATATAACAATCTGAAGCTGAAGAAGAAGAATTGAGAGATAACAGAGAGATAGTTTCTTCTTCATCCAAAAGAATCCAATCTTTTCCTCAAAAGATAGTTTCTGGATCGAACGACAATGGAGATTTTCTACTACTTGGTGTTTGGGGTTTTGGGTCTCGTCGTCGCGGCGTTGGAGCTTAGCAAGAACAACAAGGATCGAATCAACACTTCTTCAGCTTTCAATTCTTTCAAGAACAATTATCTCCTTGTCTATTCGCTCATGATGGGTACAATGGCCTTCCCTTCTCTCTTCATCTTTCCCTTTGTTTGTCTAGTTATGTCTGTCAAAACTTATTTATATCCTGTTTCGATCCGATCTGGTTGTTGGGAAGATGTTGTTAATTAGTGGGTTTGGTTGGAGATTTAGATCCTCTCTGATTTTCTTGCCAAGTTTTGTCTTTTATATAGAGTTCCATATCACACTAGAACTTTAGGATTTTCAATAAGAAGAAAATGTTACTACATTACTTTGAGTACGCGATTAGTAACTAAAGTTTCAAACTTTATAACATTAAAAGATCCGTCTGGACTTGCTAACTGACTGTTTTGTGATTGCAGCGGGTGATTGGTTGCAGGGTCCATATGTGTACTATCTTTATAGTACTTATGGATTTGGTAAAGGGGACATTGGACAGCTTTTCATTGCTGGTTTTGGTTCCTCTATGTTGTTTGGTACCATCGTTGGGTCTCTAGCCGACAAACAGTGAGCATTCTCTCGTATGCTTTTAAGTAATATGGAAATCTTAACTCTTTTAGTAATGTTGCATAATGGTGTTCTGTATCAGGGGTCGTAAGAGGGCATGTGTTACCTATTGTATTACCTATATATTGAGCTGCATCACCAAGCATTCTCCTCAATATAAGGTTTTGATGGTAGGCCGTGTCTTGGGAGGCATTGCTACTTCCCTTCTGTTTTCGTCATTTGAATCATGGCTAGTTGCTGAGCACAATAAGGTAAAGAAAGGTTTATGCTGTATTAAGCTCTTAAGCTGCCATGTTTATTTATAAACTTAGTGTTTTTATTCGTGATGTATGCAGAGGGGCTTTGAGCAGCAATGGCTGTCTGTGACATTTTCAAAGGCAGTGTTTTTTGGCAACGGTCTCGTTGCAATTATCGCTGGATTGTTTGGGAACCTGCTTGTTGATACCTTCTCTCTTGGGCCTGTTGCGCCATTTGACGCTGCTGCATGCTTTCTTACTATTGGAATGGCTGTCATTCTATCATCATGGACAGAAAACTATGGAGATCCATCAGAAAACAAGGACTTGCTTACCCAGTTCAGAGGTGCTGCAGTGGCCATTGCCTCTGGTGAGTAGAAAATCTTGTTGCCCCTTTTAGATTTTACTTCCTGTTTTGCTTCTCTGTCTATTGTGATGGTTCTGTGTTTTGTTTCTCATTGTCCTCATTGAAGAATGTATGATGGTAACAAAATTTTTGTATCTTTTATCAGATGAGAAGATAGCACTATTGGGTGCTATCCAGTCGCTCTTTGAAGGATCTATGTATACTTTTGTATTCCTCTGGACTCCTGCTCTAAGTCCGAACGATGAGGAGATTCCCCATGGTTTCATTTTTGCAACATTTATGCTAGCTTCGATGCTAGGCAGTTCCCTTGCATCTCGTCTGTTGTCTCGTTCAACTCCCAAAGTAGAGAGCTACATGCAGATTGTTTTCCTAGTTTCCGGTGCTGCACTATTGCTTCCAATATTAATGACTGTAAGTTAAATAAAGCTTCTTGTGAATCCTACTTTGCGTGCTTTGGTACTGACTTTACTTTAATTCTGTGAGTGATTAATTGTTTGCAACCGGATGTGTGACTCAGTTGTTCATAGCACCTTCCAAGGTGAAAGGTGGAGGAATCTCTTTCTCGGGTTGCTTTCAGCTCCTTGGGTTCTGTATATTCGAGGCGTGTGTAGGACTGTTTTGGCCATCCATAATGAAGATGAGATCCCAATACATCCCAGAAGAAGCCAGAAGCACAATAATGAACTTTTTCCGCATTCCTCTGAATATCTTTGTCTGCGTTGTATTGTACAATGTAAGTCCCCCCAACATTCTTTTTCTGCACCATAGTAGCTGAGATTTCGTGTCCCATGTCTCTGTGTTGTGGTACTGACTAGTTTTATGTGCTCTGAAGGTAAATGCATTCCCTATCACGGTCATGTTTGGAATGTGCTCGATCTTCCTCTTTGTTGCAAGTCTCCTACAAAGGCGGCTCATGATGATTGTTGACAAACCAAGTATGTTGTCTCTATGTCCATTTGGCTCAGGGTTATCTATTTGCTCTAGCACGCTTTCCGCTGACGATAAGTATATCTCTATGTTTTTGCAGAAACAAATGACTGGACACCCCTTGAAGAAAGAAACACAGAAGAAGATCCCCTCAACATATGATGAATTAACTATACATATGCACATTCTGGATTCAGTAATGGAGACAGATAGAAGAAGAGGACTTTAAGGTATATGGTATATAGAACGCAACAATGCATACAAAGAGATCATAGCGTTGTAAGACTCGATGCAGTAGTTCGATTGTTTAATTTTTCTTGGCTATATTTTTGAATATGTTAAATTCAAAGACAAGTATAAGTTTTATGCAATCAATGTGTTATTCTTTCTTTCTATGCAACCTCTACCATCCTCACCATAATTAGCCAGCTTTTAAGAGGCAAAACATCTTTCTGAAGCATGCATTAAAATCATTTTAAGGAACCACATATAGAATCACTAGCATTTGTGTTCAGTCAAAGAACAGGATAGTACCTAGTTTTAAAGCTATCACAAAAGATATAGTTCTTGGAGAGTAAAGACATTTCCGAGAATTACAATTATCAGTTTGCTGTGTGTTCTGTACAAAGCACTTGGTATATGCTTTTGTCTCATGACTCATGAGCTAGAAGACGGGACAGCCTTTGACGACAACACCTTTAGCAGTTGGACAAGAAGCTAAGGGACATGTATCTCGGTCGCCGGAATTTCCCCACCACTGCACTTCAATTCCTTTTCGTCCGAGTGCTAGAAACAGAAGTATGGTCATAAAAGCAGAGCCAGCATCTAAACCACCAGACAACACATAGTTATACTTGGTCCACCACACTCTTCTGTACTTGAAGATGAAGTGGCCAAAGATGAATGCGACGATGAGCCAACTAGTGAAGTTAACTGCTGTTGCTGGTGGCATCATTGCGGTGGCTCCCACAAGGACAGGGATATGAATCTTGGCGATCCATGTCTGAGCCGGAAACATCTTTGTGGCTAGCCAAACTAAGAGTGGAGCTATGGCTCCAACGAGGAAGAACCAGTTGACATTTGAGTATTCTCCAAGGTCTCCAAACACCCTGCGTGGTCCCACTAGTCCCCAAATCACAGAGGCGTCAAAGAAAACGCGGTCCATGGGACAAGTCCATTGGCTGTCTGAAGGAAGCAAGGATGTATCACAAAGATGAGGAATCTCTTCCATTAACCACCAGGCTGTTCCTGTGTACACAACCACCGCCACAAGTGTCCCAGCCACCTGCACTTGTTACAGTTTGATTAGCTATGTTTTAGTTTTATTGACATCTGTCTCAAGACCAATTGATAACATGCATACCTGAGCCATGAACATGGATCTAGGCGGGATCTTCATGTAATGACCAAGCTTGAAGTCGGAAATGAAAGTTAGCGCTTGAGTCATACTAATGTATCCATAGACCTTGAAACACATGTTTGCAACAGGACGTTCCGGGTAGATATACCCGATAACATACTCTGTTATGATATTCAATCCCGGTGCCTGATTAGTGGTGGCAGCTATGACACCGATCAAAGGAGTGAAACTGATGGCAATGGCACAAGCAAGTAACACTCCCCACCAAGGAAGCTGCACAGTAGCGTTGTAGTGCACGGAGATGAACATGATAAGCGCGATATTCAGTAAAAGGATTACCAAAAACCACCACAATGGAACTTCCCTGTAGTTTTTCTTCATGATTCTCGTGTGTATATCCATTTTCTTATTCTTCTGAAACGCCCCTCTTGTCTGCTTCCACAAGTCACTGTATAGACATAAAGATTAGTCTGAGTTTGGGACCAAGATACAAAAAGAAGTGTTGGTAAACATCATTGAATATATGTACCTTCCGTTGAAGACTAAAACATGGACAATGGTGGCAGACAATGTAGCAAACCCGAGACCATAAGTAACAGCAAAGAAGGTGCTCATATTGATGGACCCGGTCCTAGAGTAAACCACACGGTCAAGATGGAATTTGCTATCAATAATGCTCAAAACATCATAACGTGAGCCATTCCCCATGAAGAGCTGACTAGAGAAGATAGGGAAGGTCTTGGCATCATAAATGTTAAGCCAGTAACAAACAGGCGTGACGATATACATAACCAGCACGAAACCAATGGCTACATTGACGGAAGCGAACAAAGGACTAGCTAAAGGGCTTCCAAGATAAGCACTAATAGTGACCCAATCAAAACCAATGGAACCAATGCCAAGACCATGTTCACCTGAACCGAGTTGGTTTACCAGAATTGATTTGGGATTGAGCCAACAGACCCATGAGATTGATGTTAACATGGTGAAAAGATAACCAGGAAAGATGTAGTAAGCAAAGCTAGCTACGAGGACGATTAAGAAGAATTGAGTTCTACTCATGCCTCCTCTTGATTTCTTTTCTTTCTCGTGTAACGCACCAAAGAGAGAGACTTGAACAAGATTGCTTGGCCACCACATTTCACCAGGCTCAACAAGGTGTTTCCTGAAGAGACCAGCCCAACCAAATCCAAGAATCTAAACACAAGAAACGATTTCAAGGTTCAATAAACTGCAAAACAAGAAACAGAGGATAAAGTGAAGTGAGAGTACCTGAGTGGTGATCATGACGAGAAATGCAGGGAGGAAAGGAAGAGAACGTTTGTAGTAAAGCTTAATAGCACTAAGTATGTGAGTAGCGTAAACAGAGCCGGCGCCGGAATTTGCAAAGATAGTTATCAGAACATGTTCCTTGACGTTGAAGGCACCCGGGTTTAAGGTAAACTGAAACCTCGTACCTTCCAAGAATCTTTTTGTCGGAAGCACTCTCGCCATGAGATGACCAAGCGGCACGACGGCGATCTGAGCGGAGATTCCGGTGATACTCAACGGCATCGTTCTGTACCAGAAAAACTGGTTGATAAAGGAGAGTACAATGCACGCGCCTATACCAAGAACCCACATCCGAAATGTTAAAACCGGTAAAGTTGAATCGTCGGTCTTGGGTACAGTGAGCTCTACCTCCGGTACAACGCACCGGTCATCATCATCATCCATAACCGGCGTGAACTCTGTTGCTATCTCTCCCATCGTTTTAGAAGAGTGAGTGTTCCGTTCTTTGGGGGATGAATCTTTTTTTATATGTAAGATCTTGATTGATACTCTATCGCAATTATTGAATTTTGATGTTTATATCCATTAAGGAAGTCTGTCTTTTTCCACTAATATTTATACTATTTTCTCACTCGCATGTTATTACTGAAATAATAAAAATATACATGGCTTGTAATGTTTGAATTTTTTGTAGAAGAAAGAGAATAAATCAGAGTGGAAAACGACAAGTGATGGCCGATGGGTCAAGTGTGTAGGAGGGAAAAAACAGCTAAGACGATACATAGTTTTGTAATTTCAAAATTAGACAAAGGAAGCCAACAAAAAAAGAGTCAGATTATTATTAATAGATTAATATACAGAAGCATAAGATATATATGAAACGTCGAAAAAGAAAACAATTGGTTTTACTTGTTTTCACTCGAGAGTATAAAAATAATAATGCATCTGGTTGTAATGGGTAACGGAGTTCACGGCACAAATGTGGTGTATATTAAATATTATTCAATATTTAAAGGTGTTAAATTCGAATACTGATATAACAACGGTTCAATCACATTCCATTAGATTATTTATGTGTTCTAACTTCTAGTCAACGAAACCAATATGATTATGAATTTGTCATCAATGGTGAAGAATCTAAATAGACTGAAATAAATATTTTGGTGATCATTGCCATTCCAGCTGTACACAAATTTATTGTCACCGAAAACCTTGTATGTATCTAACTAGACCGTTAATGATATGTAATTAGCAATATATACATTGAATAATTGATTTTAGCAAGTGTCAATGAAACTTTTATTCTAACGGTAATAACAAGCAATAACCTTATGGTCAACTTTGGTTAGAGATCACATCAAAACTGTATAAATACATAAGTCGGATATTAATTCAAAACAAAGACTTTTGGGTCAGTATGAGTATTTCGTCGTCTTCTAATTTATAAATGGATCGGAACACCCAAATTATTATCGGGAAAAACGTACGGCAACTTGTTTATAGAATTCAAGTTGCTACTAAATCATGCGCCACTTGATATATTTGCAGTCGCAGGTCCACTCTTCCTAGTTTAGTACCCCATCTAGGCACATATATCGAAATAGTTTAATAAATTGAATCAAATACTGAATTGTTACTGATATATATACTCTGTATGTTTCTCGAAAATACTTAAATTTGGTGTCATGGAGTTGATAAATTTCTGTAAGAAATTGAACGTCTACAGTTCTTATGGTTTAGGGTTTCTAAGATGGATCCAAAAAAATGCAGGAACCGAACTATATACGGCTTTTGAGAACTTAGGTTATCCTTTAGACGTGACTTTCAAATAAGTATGTCGATGATTTGATAAGACATGTCGTTTTATGATATGTAGGGACAGGGAAATAAAAGCACAATGTGAATTAAGACTTTAGATTCAAAAAGATGCTTCATGCTTGTAGAAATGATGACGATTGCGACTTGGGACAATGGACAAGTGCTATGTCATTACATATACTGATACACCTAACCTAATGACCAAATAAGGACTCTTTACACGGGTTAACTAAACAAATATATCCCAACTAACATTTCCAACAAAATAAGCCGATAAATGTAACATGTACCGAACAAAACATTATTAATCATCGTAACTTTTTTTTAGGTTTGAATTAATCATTATAATTTAAAACCCTAAAACCAACTTATAAGAACCATAATTGATCAGAATCCAGTTTAAGTAAATAACATAGAAAATTTTGAGTCAGATAAAAAAGAGGAAATTGTATGGTTAGCAACATTTACATTTTACAGAATATGGATATGGTAAATGAGAAGTGTGTGGATCACAAGAAGTGAATGTGCTTTTTCTGCTTTTTAAAGGATGAATATGAAAACGAGGCTACCCTCGTTATTTTATTTAATGTGACCACTGTTTAGCTGGAAATCACTTGGAGACGACTTTAAAGTAGGCTCCAAAATCTAAAGCTAGACACCAGACAAAAGACTTTCTATATTGTTTGTCTTAAGATAATTCTAAAAATATCAGCATCGTTACTTTATTGAATGAATACTTATAAGAATTGACAGTGAAAATGAAACTAGTGTTGAAAAGAGATGTTTGGTCATTAAAATCAAACACCGACCTTAAACTAAAAAAGAATATCACTTCATCGGCTCCTCCTTTTTTCACAACTTATATACAATATACACACACACAAACTGAGAATTAGAATGTACATGTGAATGGGCTGGTGCAGTAAATGCATTATTACGTGTTAATGTACATGTGAATGGGCTGGTAGCAGTAAACGCATAATCTCAAAACCACCGGTCACCGATGCGTGTGCAAGTCTCAGTCAGAACGTGATTGGACCAAGTCTCGGTGTATAAAGACACACAGTCCATCACCGCTAAATAATGACCACACGGATGGGCCCATCAATATATCAAATTTGTGGGTCTTTTAATCTTGTTTCACAAGTGAATTATTCAAATGGGCCTTTATTTATACACCATAAATGGCCCATTAGTCCAACAACATACAATAATGCAAGTGGTCGGGGTCAACGCACTAGAAATTCCACAAGAACTAAACGATAAGAACAAATAATCTTCATAGTCTCTCATCCAATCTTACAAACTTTCTGATTTCCTTTCTACATTCATCGACCAATGGCAGCAAACAAAACTCTTCCTACGTATTTTTGCAGAAACTGCGAGAATCCACTAGCTCTCGGTGAAGATCTCATCTCCAAAAAATTTGTGGTAACAAAAAAAAAAAACTAAAGAA
>Ga0041059_1001455_pt1 | contig 18696 bp, 12 predicted proteins | sample AraColnosormetaG_FD_56232 | JGI IMG/M metagenome (GOLD analysis project Ga0041059, IMG submission 56232) | Arabidopsis roots microbial communities from North Carolina, USA - Col MF nosort | ecosystem: Host-associated > Plants > Roots > Unclassified | place: USA: North Carolina | collected...
TTTAAAAATAAAGAAAAAAAAAAAAAAAAAAGTAAAAAAAATGTTAAAGGTAAAAAAAAAAAATGTGATCATGTTGTAGTGTGAAGTGACCGATGAGACGCCCATTTACTCAGTTGTTTGCATCACTGAGGCCTAATGTGTTCGTGCATGTGTACTATGAAAGTGAGTGCTTAGTCAAAGAGAGTATTAAAGGGAAAAATACATAAAGATAAAGAAGAAAAGCATTAGAAGCAAAGTAGGGAAAGATCTAAAAAATATATTGAATTTGGTTAGCTTCCATTGCTGATTTTGTTTTGTTTTGCTTTGCCATATCAATCAATTTTTGTGAAAGCTTTTGTCTTTATTGCTATCTGCGTTTGAAAGGACCAATTCTTGGTCACCTTTTTCCTCATGTTGCTTTCTCATTTCCCCCTCTATGATTACTTTTTCTATAGTGCATATAATTGGTTGTAATTAAATTATTTTTTACACTGTATATGTTTAGTTTAATATGCAATTCTTGTTTTGTCCCATTAGTGTCTACTTAATTTAGATCTTCTCTTTTTTTAACCAAGCAAATACAATTTGGTTGATTAATGAAATGATGTTTCTTAACCAATATTTCGAATGTCGTTATGATCAGGGCGAAATTAAATTCATCGAAGGCGTACAACCGGCATCTAGATGCATCAAAGAGTGAGTGTTTTAAAAACATTCTATCAGTTTTTATCAGTTTGGTTTATTGATAAAAGAAATATTTTGTTGTGGCAGAGTCTCTGATTTTGTTGTTGCAAATTCTGACCCATTGATCCCTGCGTAAGCGTATTTCTAGTTCACTCAATGACTTCACACTTTTCTCGTACTTTGCCCGCTCTTACAATTCCGTTGTGCTGTTTTTGTCTTCTCATATAAATAGACAACGAAAAAGTCGAAGATCCTTCCGGTTCTGGAAGTGGCTCTGGTAAGCATTTAAATTGGAACATTATATTTTGAAAATATTTTATTTTCGCAATTTTATATAAAATTTGCATAAGACCTCAACTAGTAAGAAATGTTTTTAGCCAATGCTTTTAATCTTAGATTTTGCTAGAATTACTGATATGTGTAGCTATCTGAATAAAGTGATACTAATTAATTAACTCAATGCAGTGGCCCATGTTTGAGCCTGGTGAGTTTCTGCTGTTGCTGCCAATCCAAATGTTCGTGCCATCTGAGGAAACCCAAGTGCTGCAACTGTACATCTTGCAGCTGTATAGGGTCCAAATGCTGTGACGGGTCATGCTGCTCAAACATTTGTTGTTGCCCGAGACTAAGCTGCCCGAGCTGTTCATGCTTCCGAGGTTGCTGGTGTTCTTGTCCGGACATGTCTTGCTGCATTCCCAGCTGTTTCCGCAGTTGCAGTTGCACTCGACCGTCGTGTCTGAATAAAAAGAAGAGCTCATGCTGCAGCTGCAACTGCAAGATCAGATGGTCATCTTGTTTTAGTTGTCCCAAGGTACGACTTTGTTCTTGTTGTTTTTGCAATTGTAAAAATCTATGTTCTAATCCTTGTTGTTTAGCTTTCTAATTAAACTTTATTATTATTATAATCATTATAGCTGTTTCCTCTATTTTTTGTTCAAATTTTTTCTTAATCTCTTAAAGGAAGCAACACTTTCTTGATTTTGTAATAAAATTGTGAATATTTTTGTCTTTTTGTAAGTGATGAATGATGATTACTATCAACTATCAAGCGAGTCTGTCATGGGATATGTTTTTTTTTTTTGGGTTTTAGCCGTGGGATACTAATGTAAAGTATGTACACAAACTATGTGTAAAAAACGAAGAAAAAAGATACAAAGCAATCACACAACTCTGATGTTCGACCGGCTCAATAATAGGGAAAAAAAATTAGTGGCCTATCTTAGTATACGAGTTATATATGGACCATAATCACGTGTAAATTTCTCATTTTAATTGTTTAAAACACACCAATTTTTTTATTTGTTAATTTGCAGCGGATCATGTGTAAAACCACACTTTGCACATTGACTAGTAATTACGGCTTTAGTTCGAACAATAGCTACCCGGTGAAAGAAATTTTAGCAGATGTGAAATGTGGTGAAATATGGATAGAAATATAAATATATAGAAATATAGAATAGTTGTTATTATGTCAAGAATTTACAATCCATTTCGCAGTTAAAAATTCAAAAAAAAAATCATATACAGGTAAATAAAACGAGACATGTTCCTAGTGTCAGCATACAGCTCAATTTTCAAACTTTTCGTAATTTTGTTTCTTTACGAAACTCCATTTTCTTCAATAGCTAAGGTAAAATGGATAAAGGCAAGAAATGACTACAATTTGGTAATTAATTATGGATCAACCTGTAATTACTTGCATTTAAAGTTAGATAGGTTAAGCAATAAAATCGATTTCCTCACTGGGTTATAGTAGTAGTCTGAAATGAATCATAACTAAATGATAACAAGATAATTTATAGCCAAAATTTGACGAGATTCGTAGGACACAACTAGATACAAAATTGACGAAACATCTATAACAGAGATCCGACATAACATTCACTGCTTATATCCGATGGGTTTTAGAAAAAGATCTCAGAGATATTCGTAGGTATTAATTACTAAACTATATTCTTTTTTTGATAAAAGAAGTCAGAGAGAATAATTCAGCAGAGGGTAAAAAAATAGATTTTCATGGTGAAAAAGAAAAAAGATAGAGAGATAAATTCGTAGTCGTGTAATAATTGATCAAGGGTTTCTGGTTTTTGTACGGTACGGATCCAACTGAGGGATCAGAAGTCAGAAGTGAAGGTCTTTTCTACTTTTTCTTTTTTTCATCTTTCATAGTTTTTATTTGTGTGTTAATGTATTTGTAGAGGTCCCATTAAAGAGAGACTGAGGTGTTGTCCATGTCAAGAGTAAAATTAATAAAAAGAGGGGTTGAAAACGAAATTAGAGGAAGTTTAGGGTACAAAAAAGTGTCAGAGAGGGATGGTGTGGACCTCTCTGCAAAGAAAAATTATTAAATGCAATTTGTCAATGTAGCATATGGCTCGATGCATTATGTGAATTCTATACTCATCTCTTCTCTGACACTCTCCGCTTGTTGTCGCTGGTATTTATATCTTTCATGTTTCTATTATTTTCTTGGTACAAATAAAAGTTGACAGATCGATATGTATATCTTAATATTTAGATTAATCATGTTTTGGTTGATTAATTGTAATCTACATTTATAATATGCTAATGGTGGCTCTAATTGGATTTATAAAACGTTTTATTTTGCAACTTCTTTTGCTGTTGGGGTAACTTGGTATTGTTTTGTGTTTTTTGTTCACTTGTTTGCTTAGTTTTGTTTTACGTATGCATGTTTTCCTTTATGGGCTTTTTAGTTTTGGGCTTATCTTTTTAGACATTTAATCTGGGCTTCAAAGATCGAGTTCTTATGTTACCAATTTCAAGAAGCCTATATTGCATGGACCAAAGTTTTGGGCTAAACAAACACACAGGCTTTGATAACAGTACTAAAATCACAAGAAGCCCATGCTTGAATCAAGTTTTGACCATATTAGACTAGTGTTAGTTATAAGCTTGTTAGATGGTTTATCAAGTTGTTAATTAATAATTAGTTAGCTAGATTGAGCTTATTAAAGAATCACCTTGTATATAAAGCAGTGTACATTATAAGCTTTATTCTTTTATCCTCTTGTTATTGCTCTTGTGTTCTTGGAGAAGCTTCAATATTGTTGAAATTGTCATATGGTAGAATCAGATTTTTTAACAAATTAAATGTAAAAAAAAACAAGATGCTATAAAATGTAAAAAAAAAACAACAACCAAGTTTATCTTCTCCAAGAATTGTATTTAAAAATCCAAGACCCGAAACAATAACTTATTTTGCCTATACTGTAGACTGGATTTGGAGATAGTAAATGCCCTATGCTCGAGGGAACGTTAAAGAGCCACACGATTTTGAAAATTGCTGAGATGAGAGGATAAGTAAGTTGAGCAGAGGAGTCCAAATTAGAGAAGGGAAGAGACATGTTTGCTCTTTACCCAAAATTGGACCACACCAATCTCTTTTCTTCTCCATTCATATCTTCTTTACAAAAATATCTCATCAAAAAGAGGTTCCTTTTGGATAGTATGATCTTTGGGAGCTTCTAACAGCTTTTACCTTTCAAGATTATAATTCTTACTACGTTGTACATTATAGTTATCAGGATCGAAACCTTGAGGATAGTTTAAAACAATGATTTTATTTCTCTTAATGCTAAACTATTATGTAAATTTAGTACCATGCACACCAATTTTTTCGAATTATATATCCTCAAAAAATTATTCACAACGCATCTTTAATTAGTTTGTACTACGAATTGTTGCAATTTAAAAAGCACAAAAAAATTCTATATATAACGTCAATCCCGTTGCTTTCACAAGAGTTTACAAAGTCATTGTCGTACAGCGCTTCATTGGTAATGATGTTCAATAACCTTCCTTTGCTAAACGATTTTGACATGAATTTCATTCTCTCTTGATAAAGGTGACTTCCTAACTTTGGATAAAACTCTAAAAGTTTGAATGCAACAGGGTGATTAGTTTTACACTTGTGCCAGTAGAATAAAACTTTCTTAAGCATTTTTTACATCTTATTGAAAACGAACCATTTATCACCATTCTCCGAAACTGACAAAAATCTCTGACATGAAGCCCCATCAAGCCATGTGGGGTTTTTCCCACGTACGTACACCCAAAGTTCACATGCATGCAATGCTAAAAAAATAAGATGCCTCTAGATTGCTTCAAGACCATCCTCACGTTAACCATATCAATATCTTCTCAGTCTCTATATAAACCAGACTGCCTCTCTTTCTGCCTCATAACTTCAACAAAAGCTCTTATCTATAAAACATTCTAAAGAAAAATGAAGATGATAATCCAAATTTTCTTCATCATCTCCCTCATTTCAACCATCTCTTTTGCCTCTGTTCAAGACTTTTGTGTAGCTGACCCAAAGGGTCCTCAAAGCCCATCAGGTTACTCTTGCAAGAACCCTGACCAAGTCACCGAAAATGACTTTGCATTTACCGGCCTCGGCACAGCTGGAAACACTTCCAACATCATTAAAGCCGCAGTGACTCCAGCCTTTGCTCCTGCTTACGCAGGCATCAATGGCCTTGGCGTATCTCTGGCTCGTCTTGACTTAGCCGGTGGTGGTGTCATCCCTCTCCACACTCATCCTGGTGCTTCTGAGGTCCTTGTAGTCATTCAAGGCACCATTTGCGCCGGATTTATCTCCTCCGCCAACAAAGTTTACTTGAAGACTCTCAACAGAGGAGATTCTATGGTGTTTCCTCAAGGACTTCTTCATTTTCAGCTAAACTCTGGGAAAGGCCCTGCCTTGGCCTTTGTCGCATTCGGAAGCTCCTCCCCAGGGCTCCAAATTCTACCATTTGCTCTGTTTGCAAACGATTTGCCTTCAGAACTTGTTGAAGCCACAACGTTCCTTAGCGATGCAGAAGTTAAGAAGCTTAAGGGTGTGCTTGGGGGAACTAATTAAGCTTCTCTTAGTTTCATTGTTCATTTTTTTAAAAATGTGGTTGTGCGTTTTGTTATTTCGAGTTCCTTTAGCATTTTGAGTTTGTTTCTTCTAATGATTTGGTTTTTCTTTATGAGTTGTTATTGTTCTCAATGTTTCATTTTATAGTCTCTTTGGCTTCAAATTGTAATAACTAATAAGCATTATATTGCAGATTTCTAAGTAGCTTGTCAACTATATCTCGACATTTGCACTAATAAGCAACTATTTAGCCGATGTTCAAAAAAATTTAAAATAAATAATGTTTTGGGCCTTTGGGCCTTTTGGGCCAATTAATTAAAACTCGGTTTTGGTCACCATTATATAAGAAGGCTATTTTCTAGCGAAGTATTATCTTCTGCTCTGATTCTTCATCTCTCTCACAGAAAAAAGTAAAAAAAAACCTAGATCGCTCTTCACATCTCTTCGAACGATTCTCTCTTTCAAGGTACCTGTTTCTCTTATTGTTATTTCTATTTGATTTCGCGTCTGATCTCTCGTTTAGGTCTGTATGATGTCCTTGGATGATTGAATCGGGAAATTATTGATTCCGTTTCATCTATGCTTTTCTCGATTCTTTGATTTATGAGTTATCTCGATTTTATGATTTTAGGAATACTAAGATCTCTCAATTCGTAGTTCGTCAGGTTTTTATGTTTGTAGTGATCTTTGTTTTGATAAGAAGTAATATCGTCAATTTCTTGTTTGTTTGTGCAATTCTCATATAAGATTAGGGTTCTAGATCAGTTCTCTGGTTTGTTTTGATTTCTTATCACAGTTTCTAGTTTGGTTATTTTTGCTGATCGATTACTACTTGCTCTCTTCCTTCGCAGATGCAAATTTTCGTGAAAACACTCACTGGTAAGACCATCACTCTCGAGGTTGAGAGCTCTGACACCATCGACAATGTTAAGGCAAAGATCCAGGACAAGGAAGGCATTCCTCCTGACCAGCAAAGATTGATCTTCGCTGGTAAGCAGCTAGAAGATGGCCGCACCTTGGCTGATTACAACATCCAGAAAGAATCAACACTCCACTTGGTTCTCAGGTTAAGAGGTGGTATGCAGATCTTTGTCAAGACTCTGACTGGCAAAACCATTACCTTGGAGGTTGAAAGCTCTGACACTATTGACAACGTCAAGGCAAAGATCCAGGACAAGGAAGGAATCCCTCCGGACCAGCAAAGACTTATTTTCGCTGGTAAGCAGCTTGAAGATGGAAGGACTCTTGCTGACTACAATATCCAAAAGGAGTCTACTCTTCACCTTGTCCTTCGTCTCCGTGGTGGTATGCAAATCTTTGTGAAGACTCTGACGGGTAAAACAATCACCCTTGAGGTTGAGAGCTCAGACACCATTGACAATGTCAAAGCTAAGATCCAAGATAAAGAGGGAATCCCACCGGACCAGCAGAGGCTTATCTTTGCCGGTAAGCAGCTAGAGGATGGTCGCACTCTTGCTGATTACAACATCCAAAAAGAGTCAACCCTTCATTTGGTGCTTCGTCTGAGAGGTGGTATGCAGATTTTTGTGAAGACCTTAACTGGCAAGACTATCACTTTGGAGGTTGAGAGCTCAGACACAATCGATAATGTCAAGGCAAAGATTCAAGACAAGGAAGGGATTCCACCAGATCAGCAGAGACTCATATTTGCTGGAAAACAGCTTGAAGATGGACGCACACTCGCTGATTACAACATCCAAAAGGAGTCTACCCTCCATCTTGTGCTTCGTCTCCGTGGTGGTATGCAGATATTTGTGAAGACCCTTACCGGAAAAACCATTACTCTTGAGGTTGAGAGCTCAGACACAATTGATAATGTCAAGGCTAAGATTCAGGACAAGGAAGGGATCCCACCGGACCAACAGAGACTCATCTTCGCTGGGAAGCAGCTTGAGGATGGTCGGACTCTTGCAGATTACAACATCCAGAAGGAGTCGACTCTTCACTTGGTTCTTCGTCTTCGTGGTGGAAGCTTCTGAGCTTTTGTGATGTGATCAAAAGTGGTTGTTCGAGTCTCATGCACTTGGGAGGTGAGATCTTCACCTGGTTTGGTTTCTGCTTCGGTCTGCGGGAAAAACTTATCCTTATCGATGTTCTGAAGTTTCATTTTCTGTTTTCTTTTATTTTCTTATGAACCTTTGGTTGCTGTTTCAACTTTTAATAATAATCCAAGTGCATGTTAAAACATTCCGCTTTCTAGAAATTATTATTACCCTAATGTCCAATAATCATAGAGTAGCCATTATGATTTTTAGTCTAGTTTGAGTAATTGATTTCAGACATTAAAGTAGCCAAGTTCAAAGGATCTTGTTTGTTCCATTGATCTCTTAACTGTACCACAAACAGCGATTAGTTTGATCCGCAAAACCTAAAACTGCAAACACAATATAAACCACATGCAACATTTGAAGTGAATCTACACACAATCCACCACACCACATAACATTAACTTTACTTAGCATCAAAAATACAGAGCAGACACATGCTACTGCTTCAGTTTCATTTTGGCATTATTACATTCGGATTTCGAATGTGTGTGTTCGACTTTCCCATTTTCCCAAGCTCTTTCCATTTAGACCCAGAACCAGAGACACTCCACAACTTGTCACCAGGCTTTGCCGAACCCAATTTTGGTTTCATAAGAGGAAGCTTGTTGTTCCCTTTTCCCATTCCGTTAGCCATCAACCACCTTGAACCAGACTGCACCTGCTGCTGCTGAGTCGTGATTCCCCATGGCTTCTTATCTGTCTCGCTCTTCATACCGGTAAGATGTACCTCTGTGATTTTGTACTGAGGTATTCCTTGTTCCTCCATGGGTTTCTCTTCTTTCTTTGCATCACTCGCGTCCGCTTCCTCCTCTTCATCGGTTTTCTTCAGCTCTGAAACTGTGCTGTAGATTTTGGGCTTTGGAGGGACGAACAATCTCTCAACTTGGATAAGAGAAAGCATAGGAGCTCCTACTGGTTCGTAGTTCCTTAGTGGATCTCGAAGTTGCACCATTAGTGCTACGGTGAAGGTATTACCCAGTAAACCGCATTTCCTTCCTTTTTTTCCCTTTCTTTTCTCCCCTTTTGATCCTTTACGGATAAAGTTTAGTGGGTTTGCATGATGGGCAGCCAGAATTTTTGAAGTTCGCTCATTTATTTCGTCTTCATCGCCAATGTCCCCTGAATCTAACTTCATCCACTCATCAAGAGTCAAGGAGAGTCCCATTAAACCATCATCATCATCGTCCCCATCATCTTTTATGTCCAGAAGTTGTAAACCGGCAGCACCTTCTAGACCAACGCACCCGCTTTTCCCTTGAAAGGCTGAGATATCTCCAATAGATTGTGCAGTGATGTCCGAGGGTGCATCCTCATCTGACATTCCTGATTGTATTCTCAATCCTTCCAAAGAAAGTGCTTCAATCTGATCCATAGCCAAAGGAGCAAGATCTTCAAGTGATACATACTCCGAGTCAAAGTTATTGTTACCAGAGCTTGAACCAAACTTTTTTGGCTTAGCTGCAAATGATGTTCGTCTTTCACCTCCCCTCACAAAACCAGATGCATCACCAGATTCACGCTCTGATACATGATCCCTGTGTTGAGAAGATAAACCAAATACAACCAACTTGTAAGAAAAGCTGTTTTAAGCACAATTTTCACTTAAAACTCCCCACAAATCAAAACGAGCAATGATAAGAGTGATGCAAACCTGTCCCCAATGTCAATTGTAGGTGAAGTTTCCCACAACACCTCTTCCATGGTTTTCCCTGTTATATCGTCCAAAGGCATTACTTTATTTGCCTGCATCGAGAGCTTCTCAATTCCAGCAGTGGCTAGTTTTTGAAGTATCTCCATGATACCAGAGCCCATCTCAGCAGGCACCACCACTGGAGTTGACACTTGCATGATCAAGCTGCCTCCAGCTTTAGAGTTCCTGAACAGTAAGGGATTCATTGATCGCAAGAACCCTCCATTCTTTGTCTGCACAACTGGACCCAAGCCATCTCCAAGAGGAGGCAAATCAAATGGCTCCTTCACTGGAAAATCAGCTGGATGAAACGCATCACGACCATTGTGAGGCGGAGAGTTTTGAAATGTGTTTTCATTCATACCCCACTCACGCATCAGAGATTCTGTTTCCAAGCCTTCTAACATTTTGGCCCTGGGATGGCTAACTCTTGCTTGAGCTTCCAACTGGTACTCTTCTTCTATGTCATGAACAAGGGATGCCAGATCAAAACCTTCTTCAAAATCCGACTCATACTCGTTCGGAAAGTTTTCATCACATTCCAATTGGGGATCATCACCTTCAATACTAAAGTCAAACAAAGAACCTGCCGCTAGAGTTTCCATTTCAAACTCTCTTAACAGGCGCTCCCTTGGGGATTCAGGTTCACTCTCAGAACTTAGACCAAAAGGGCTGTGTTCAATACCTAGCATGTCTAAGAACTCACATGCCACAGATTCAGCCACATCTCTCGAACATGATGGCACTGTTTCCTTCATTGGTGTTATAAAATATTTATCTTTGTCTCCATGCTTTTTTCGATCTTCCTCGTCTTCTGACGCAGTAGCTTCCAACATTTCTACACTTTTCAAAGCTGATTCAAGATCTTTCATTATCATTTCTTTCAAGTCTTTCTCACCGTTCATTACCTCTTCAGCATCTTTAGGAACAACACTTTCCTCGTTCTTCGGAGAAATTTTGTTTCCCTCTTCTGGAGCCAACTCTTCTGTAACAATCTCAACAGCTTCCTCACTTCTAGCAATACTAGCTTCGCCAGTAATCATTAATTCCTCAAAAGGAACATCAGTTTCATTCCCATTTACCAAGGGCTCTTCTGGAGGCAAAATTTCTGTACCAACTTCGTCCCTTCCAGCAGTAGGAACTTCACCAGCTTTCTTTAATAGTTCAAAAGGAACATCAGTTTCATTACCGTTTACCAAGGGCTCTTCTAAAGGGAAATTTTCTGCACCAACTTCGTCACTTCCAGCAGTAGGAACTTCACCAGCTTTTTTTATTTCCTCAAAAGGAACAACAGTTTCATTCCCAGTTACCAACTCGCTTTGAAGTGCATTTGCATCTTCTTTTTCATGAGATATCGACTCAACAGGTTCAATGTGTTTAGTGACAACGTCAAATTCGAACTGAGACTCATTTGCAGGATCCACCTTCTCCTCATCAAATTTTTGATACAAAGTGTTTACAGAACTACCCAGGTCAGATTGTACAGCAGGCAAAATTTCATGAAGGTCTTTAATTTCCTCCATATTCTGGGACAAAGGATGTGATTCTCTGTTGACAATACTATGATCATAACGCCGAGACGCGGACTTTCCATTCCCTAGACTAGACTTTGCACTGATAGCTCTTGTCAACCCTGTGTTATTACTAGTTTGTTTTACATTTGACGAACTGCGGAAATTCTGAGTGCTACCAGATGAAGCAGGATTACGAGTATCACCAACAACAGTGTACCCAAAACTCATGCTTAAAGTAGCACCATTAGCCTTTCCAGACAACTGAAATGTCGTTGACCACTTACCAGAGCTTTTCTCATCCTGCAACTCCTCAAGTGTGAGAGGAAGCAATTTAGTGAGATCCATTCGATGTTTTCCCAAATCAATCTCAGGAGATCCAACCAGAGAGACATACAGCAAGAAATGCTTAGCTTCATACTTAGCTGAGTGATGCGGTCCACTTCTGCTTCCGTAGACCGAGCATGTATGTGTCAGCTTGTCCTTAAATTCAGCTCTTCCATTAGAAACTTTTGCAGGACGAGTGCTTAAAGATTCATCACGACGTTTCCAGTGCACAGTGAGAGAAAGATCCTGGAATATCGGTGGTAATCCTTCGATGGAATGGACTTGAGCAGAGAAACAACAATTGAATCGGCGGTTTCTGACATGATTAATAGCTCTGAGAGGCCAATTCCAAAACGATTTCTTCTCCTTAGGCTCAGCCAAGTTGCTACGACTCAATGGTTTCGTTGGAGTCTTATTAGAACCAGCAACTGAACCCCTAGGATTCTTGTTCACATACAGAGCTTCGCTTATTTTCTCAACCTCCTTCAACAATTTTTGGCTACTAGAAGATTCCTCACTGTTAACTTTACTCATCCTGGAACCAGAAATCTGCAGAAAGAATTTTGTCAGTATCAGAGAAGCAATCTAGCTCCACGCAACAACAGTTTCAAACAAAGTAATTGGAGTCTTCCTTGTACATAATCAATTGAGAGATAGAGATGTGAGCTTTGCTACAAGCTGGATGAGGTCCAATGACTAAAAACTCTCAACGAATCTCACGCCAAAAACATTTGTAATTCTCCAGCTTCTCACATGAATTTAAGCAAGCAAATTAAAATTAACGATTACAACAAGAAATTTTACACTACGGGTCATGTGAGATAGATCCATATCCAAAAAATGATCGGTGCTAATTTGGCCAGAAGATGACCAAACGAAGCAACCCAACATCACTGAGTTCAGGAAAAATCCGAGAAAAAACAAAGAAGATGGAGAATTGAAGAAGTAGAACTCACCGGCGTGAAAGGGCGACTAAAGAAAAGTCGTCTCTGTGGAAGCTTGGAATAAGATAAAAATGGTGGAGGAGCGCGTCAGAGACGAAGAACAGGAGAAAGAAAGAAAACTTTGTTTTATTCTTTTTTCATTTCTCTTCCTTTTGTTTTAAATTCATTTGAACTTTTTTTGTTTTTATCATATTCGTGAAGTTCTTATACTTTTCTCTATTTCATACAATTTGTCTACAAAGTTTATTTTAGTTATATATAACCCTCGTGTTCATTAATCTTTTATTTAATGTACAATAAATTGTATCTCTCAGATCCAATCTTATACCAATGACATAATTATAACTTGAATCACATAATTGAAAATTTTCTAGATCAAAGATTGGATACAAAGGATATTTCTCCATTAAATAAGTTAGGGTATAGTAAAGAAACCATCAAATATTACAATTACAAATTTGATGCAACGTCAATTTCTTTTTATGCCAAGAGAATATATTGAAAATTACGTTTGCATTTCAAAAGGATAAAGTGTATTTTAATCAAAGAAAAAATGTTCGTATTTCAAAAGGTTTTAAAACAAGAGCTATTTTCCAAAGAACTTTAATTATTTTGATTTTTATTTAAATTGTCCCAAAAATGATTTGGACAAAATTTTTTTTTTGTAAAGATAAGGGTTAAAATGTAAAAGACAAACAAAATGAAAGAAACAAAAGCTAAACCCTAATCCTTGTTACGTCCTTCTTTCTCTTTATCTCCCAACCTCTCCTACCCAGAATCTGCCGTCACCTTTTTTCGGTTTTTGCGTCTTCCTCAAAAATTCGATAACAATGGTGAAACGGAATCGAGTTCCGCCGGCAGAACAAGCATTACCCATCGAAGAAGATTGCAAATCGTTGATAAAAAAGCTTGCTTCGTGTAAGCAATCAATCCGCGACAGATCCTTGCGAACTGTTCTTCGTACTTGGCTCCCAGAACAAACTGAAATCTCCGATGAAGATATGAAGAAGCTATGGCAAGGAATCTTCTATTGTGTCTGGCACGCTGATAAGTCTCTTTACCAATCAGAACTTATTGATCGTCTCTCTTCTGCTCTTCAATCACTTCCTCTTCCTTTGTCTATCCATTACTTCACCGTCTTCTTGTTCACCATGCGTCGTGAGTGGTCTCGTATTGATCGGCTCAGGTTAGATAAGTTCTACCTATTGATTCGTAGGTTCTTGCACGGTTTCTTCTCACTTATTGATAGCAATTCATGGGATTTGGAATTCACTCGTCGTTTGATGGGTATTTTGTTCGACGGGACTTTACTTGCTGATGATAAGTTTCAAGGGAATGGTGTTAACTATCATATAACTTCTGCTTTTGTTGAAGAGCTTAGGCCGTTTCTTCCATTAAGGAAGGAGGTTTTGGAACTTCTTTTTGCTCCTTTTGTGAAGATTATGGGTGTTGTTAATGATAAGATTTTGGTGGGGAAGATTAAGAGTAATTTGTTTGATGAGTTACTGAAGATGGGGAAGAAGCTACTGATAATTAAACAATCTGGGGATGATGCAGTGCCTGAGGATGATGATGTTGTGGTTTTGGGATCTATTGCTTTGTCTATGGAGTTTGCAAAGAGGTTTTATGAGTTGGGTTCTTCTCCGGAGTGTCATCAGGGTAATAGGAAATTGATATTTGCTCTTCACAAGGAGTTTTTGCAGTTGGAGAAGGATATGTCGAGTTCTAGTATCGAAGTATCTATCGTAGAAGCTTCTCGTCCTGGCAACGATGAAGTTCCTGAATCGGTTCCTGTGTCTGAGTCTAATACAAATGTTGTTTCTAAGTCTAAGAAGATTGTTGCTAATGGGTCTTCTTCAAAGAAGAAGGGTTTGAAGAAATGTTCAAAGACTAAAAAAGACAGTGTCAAGAAAGGTGCTGTTATGGATAGTGTTGTCGATCTTGGTAACAAAGATGAATCCTTTGATGAGACTATGATATCAGATCTTCGACAGGAGTTTGAGAAGATTGCCTCTGAAATGAGTCCGTCAAAAAGTGAGGTTGCAAGTGTCTGTGACGTGGCAGAGCCTGTGTCCGTATCTAAAAAGACCAAGAAGAGGAAAAGAGAGAACAAAGGGGAAGAGCAAGTTAGTACTGTTAACAGAGATGCAGCAGAGACAAGCTTAGCTGGCCCGAGCAGTGAGAAGAGCTCAAAGAGAGTAAGATTCGCAATGAAGAACAATTTGGTGTGGAAGCCTCATTGCCCTCTACCTCCACAAGATTTGAGGTGTCCTCCGTCTGCTACACCAAGAGGAAGTGCTCTGAAGCAAGGAATCCCGGCCGGTCCAGTGAGGGAGTTGGCAAGTAGGAAGACGAAGAAGAAAGTGAAACCCGCTGCTCGTAGAGGAGTGAAGTCTATCAAGAATTTGAAGAAGAAATTGTCGCCATGAAAATGGAGTGTCAAGTCGTTTGTTGCTTTGCTGCTAGCTTTTCTCTAAATTTTCCCTTAAATTTTGTTGTAGTTTCAATTTTCAATACGTATTTGAGATTTTGTTTACTGATTTGACAATTATGAGAAAAATTGTTTGCCATTAAAAAACCCTGAAAATTTCATCCTGATTCCGTTTGTTCACACCTCTACATGAAAGTAACAAAAAACTACTTATCAGCTCCAAGGGCAATAAATTACACAAAATTTGACATCACTACTACAACAGTGAAGACTGGACTGGTCATTTGTTTCTGCTCTTCTCTTTCTATCTAATTTTGTTGATGTATGAGCTCAACTTTAAGAATGTGGTTGAAGGAGCAAAGATGCGTAGATAAGATGGTTCCAAACATCGGGAACTCCCGGCAGGCACCAGTGGCTGCAATCCTGTCGCCTTGTCGACACTTTCTTACCATCCGTGTTGGTCTTACCGTAGATTGATGGATGTCCGTCTTTGCGGAAATTAGTCAGCTTTGTCACGTTTAGAAGAATCACAGGAACTTGCATCTCCTTTATGGCTTCCTGGACTATCTTCATTTTCAAAGGATAGGAATCGATGATTGAACCCTTCTTCACAGGTTCTACCTCCCCGTTGCATGACCCTCCCGAGTCCCACTCACCTCCCCTGTTCAAGTCAGGACACAGAATACACGGAAGAACTTAACTCTTCTGTAAGAAAACCGCAGCAAAAGTAAATACTATGGGGGTGGCGTATAAAAAAAACAAATTTAATCTGAACCTAAGTGCTGAAACCGAAATGAACTCACTTTCGGGTGGTAAATAAAAGATCAGGGTTTACCGAAAATGGGCAGAGGAGTATCCGCGATAAAATACAAGCTGCTTTTTGGGATTCACATTCTGATCGATCCATTTTGCCCAAGTCTTCAACGACCTTCTGTATGCTTCAGTAGCATCAAATTTCGGGTAGATGTAGTCACCTTCTTTGTAGTAGTTTTTCCTGCACTAATTTTATTCACCAAGTCATTTGCCATTTACACAAGTACAATGGGATGCAACCACTAATATCAAGCTTTAAGATGATAAAATTCAGAAGATTTTGCAACTTTGATGAATTTGGGATTTGGAAATCCTCTGACTAAGTCAACATTTGTGAAGAAGAGTGATAAAGCAGAAAAGGAAAGAACCATACCCTCTGGCGGTCTTTCCATGAACCCACCAATGTCCAGTGTTAAAGACAAGAATGTCAGCTCGCTTCCATTTAGCATGTGACTTGTCAATGCGATCAATGGAAAGGGTCGGATTAGTATTTCCTTGAGCATTTGCTCTAACTCCTTCCCTCACAAGAAAATGTGACCTCACAAACTCTACTGTGCAATTATAATCCTGTCAGACATTATCAAACCCTTACGTTAATCAAGAGAAAAGGATGCACAAATATGTATACTTTTCTCAAACAAAAATGTGGCAATTAATACAACAAAATTAAAGGTTTTAAAAAGTGTTGCTGGGATTTCTAATAAAGTTTAGAGAATCCATAACTAATATGTTGCTTGTTCCAGTATCAAACCAGAATACCACAGTAAAAATTCAATCGAAAACACAGGCAATCATGAACAGAAGAGTGGACTTACTTCAAACTTGAATACAAAGTAGCCTCTCCCTTTTGTTATATTATGGCCATGAACCTCATACATTCTACTCTTATCCGATAAACCTTCTCGTAGAACGCAAAGCATTGATTCAAACTGGTTACGATTCATTGAATCTCCAACCAACATCAAACTTTTACCTCGTAGCTTCACCAAGAAGTCTGTAGCATTAAACCTATGATTGGAAAGTCAATAAGAACGGGATACATGCATTCTATGCACAAACAGAAATTACACATGATGTGTTCTGCGAACTGTATCATCTATAAAGTGTGACAGTAAATACATTGATCAAAGACTAACCGTTGATTACAACTCTTTTGTTTTATTGTAAAGAGAAAGAAGATTCTTTTACCTATACTAACAATTGTTCAAATACCCTTCGCTTCACAGTTCACAATCAGCTAATAGGAAAATTCGACTCATGTTCAACATTAGTTCACACTCTGTCCCTAACACTAGTTTAATGCTGATCAACATTTCTATGGATTGACAATAATGCTCAACATTGTACCATCGCCATAGCTGCAAATCAAGTATAACAATGGCGGTTTGAAACAGAGAATAGAGATAATACTAAAAGCACATCATACCGTGGAAGATCACAACCGTCAGGCTTCCATCTCCAATTAAGATAGTCAGAATCACGCCTCCCATTCCTCTGGCAATCAAAAGCATCGTCCACATAAGGACACGATCCAGGCTGATACAATGGATACTCATCATCGCCCTTAACCCACGATCCCTTGTACAAATCACAGCCTCTCATCTTCTCAATCACCGCATGTTCCACAGATTCTACGGAAACTTCACCGGGCGATTCTCCTCTACCTTCTTCCTCCTCCTCGGTTTTCTCCGTGTGCGAATCTTCCACATCTTTCAGTTTCAGCTCAGTCTCTACCGCGACGTCATCGCCTCCGCGGCGCGAATCTTCTACCTCCTTAGGATTCGTTTCCACGGTGACGTCACCATCGTGAGGCTCGATTTGAGGGAGGAGAGGCGTAGGAGGTGGTAGATCGACGGCGGGGAGAGGGATGTCGGCGGTGTGGTAAGGAGAGAGAGAAGGTTCGAGAGTGCGTCTAGTGAAGAAGAAGACGCTGCATAGGAAGATAACGATGAAGAGCGAAGTTGTCACAGTGTAGGAGACGATGGTTCGAGGGAAAGAAGAAGAAGTCGACATTGTGAAGCCACCACCACCATTGGAGCTACGAAGAACTCATCTCACCGTGAGATGCGACTTTGGTCAAATTATATGTGTTCAATCATTTTCTATGTTATTAAGGTAATAAATAACACAAATTCTCGTGAATTCACAAATGTTTTCTACCAAATCAGGTAAATTCTAAATTTCGAGTACTGTTTATATATATGTCTATACTAAATTTGGTCAATAAGTGAATGAAATGTATCAAAACTAAACTCTATGTACAAATGTTTAGTATGGGAGTGTTAGATCTGCTTATAGTAACGATGAATGAATCAAATTGATTATCCTTGTCAAAAGAATAAAGATAGATTAAGTTACAACGATCCATTTTTATGTTTAAGTTAGGATAAAAGTTCTCATATCACAAGTGTGGAAATATATTACTTTTGCTCATCTATGTAGAAAGCATGATATAATTTACACGAAAAAAGGATTAAGAAACCAAATAATGAAATAATGATGGAAAACTATGTGTTCCGACAAGTTTGTAGATTCTTAGCAATGTCGTTTATATTGAAGAATGATAAGTATGTGTCTTTAAGAGTTCCAAATAGCGATTATTCGATTAATAAGGTTCACCAAAGACCAATAAGAAAAATTCATTTTTTTTTGGTTTTAATTGTTTAAAAATTTAGACCAATCAGCAACGGTGACAGCGTTATTGACTGGTTGTTCAGAGAGACTTCACAAATCAGAACCAAACATTCCAATCCTTTGATTGATTGATTTCACAGTGAAGATTTCTAATTCTTACGCTTGCTCTTCACATCTCTCAAATCTCCAGATTGGAGCAACGAATCTGATTCAACCCTAATTTCAAGCAAAAACCCCTTACCAAGCCTCTGAGATTACATACAGTCGTCACTCCAACATACGAGAGAAGATACCCAAACCAAAATGGCCAACGATCGACGCGCTTCTTCTGTCAATCCGTCGACGGAGCAAGACAATGCTATGTAAGCTCATTGATTTACAAAGCTTCGTGATTTCGATCGTTTGTTTCTGAGCTCTGGATTTTTCGAGTTTTGTTCTTATTTCAAAGTTTGTTCCTTTTGGTCCCTAATCTCAAAAATCACTTGTTTCAAGGTTGAATAATGCAGCTCCTACATTCTTGTATTTGTAGATTTCACTATATTCTTTATTGGCTCCTCATCTAGTTTCGCCACTGTTTTTGTAATTGTAGGTTTCTTGATATATTGCATGAAGCTCCTCTCTTTGGTCATCGTGAATCGAGAAGTCTTGTTGGAAGCTGCATTTATCTTATCATATTGGCATGTGCTTCCAAACTCTACTTTAAGACAAACTTTTGTAACATCCCTTTGCAAG
>Ga0041059_1001456_pt1 | contig 18695 bp, 13 predicted proteins | sample AraColnosormetaG_FD_56232 | JGI IMG/M metagenome (GOLD analysis project Ga0041059, IMG submission 56232) | Arabidopsis roots microbial communities from North Carolina, USA - Col MF nosort | ecosystem: Host-associated > Plants > Roots > Unclassified | place: USA: North Carolina | collected...
AAAAAAAAAAATTAATAATAAAAAAAAAAAAGAGAGAAAATCGGAGTCTGGAAAAAAAGAGTAAATGGGAAGCGACGACTGACTCTTCTTCCTCCTCCTCCTCCACCTCTTGTTTAGGTTCTTAGCACTGAAATTTGATCAGAAGTAAGCTTGTGGGTTATGATCTTATTACTTTGTGGGTATTGATTTTGTCGATCGGATTCAGAGTTTTTCTCTTTTCGATCGTTTTACTTATCCAGTACACCAAGGCAAGGTTTGCGTGTTTCTTTTCATGTCATATCAAGTGTTTTTGTGTTTTGTGAAGCTCTAGGTAATCTATGAGTTCTTGCTTTAGCTTATCTCATTATGGAATTATCGGATCTGTGTCTACTTTTTTGGGTTTTGTGGGAAATGATGATTTTATTTTTTTCATCCACGAGTTTTCTCATATGACCTCTCATTTTTCTTTGTTTTCTTTGAAATAAAATTATGGAATTCAATGATGAAGTTACTATTTTTACCTAGTTGAAGCTGAGCTGAGTTATTAAAGCATCTGATTTCAGCTTAATTCACGAAAATTTTCATTCTTATACTAACATGTATATATATGTTTCTATTTTAGGGTGTTGACGGTGTAGAGCTTCACGAAACATAAACTTTCATTTCTTCTAGCTTCTTGATTTGCTCTTAAAGGTAAGTTCTTTGTATTTGCAGTTACTTCAATGAAAGAAAATACCATTTTGATAATAGTGATTTCTCATATCCTTTCTTTTGTTTCCTTTACTATGGTCTATATTTGCTTTAGGTGCATGTTGAAGTGATTGAAAGCGATTTACATGTGACTTGCAGCTCGGTCAGACATTATACATTACACTCAACACGAGATTGGAAAGGATGCTTGAGAATCCAAAGTTCGATTTGCACGCTGTTGGCAATCACAACAACGACAACAATTACTATGCCTTCACCCAAGACTTTTATCAAAAGCTCGGGGAAGAAGGTACAAACATGTCTGTTGACAGTATGCAGACAAGTAATGCTGGAGGGTCTGTGTCAATGTCTGTCGATAACAGTAGCGTTGGTTCGAGTGATGCTCTTATTGGCCATCCTGGTTTGAAGCCTATGCGCCATCCCTACTCTCTCTCGGATGGCCAAAGCGTATTTCGGCCAGGAAAAGTTACTCATGCACTTAACGATGATGCCTTAGCACAAGCGTTGATGGATAGTAAGTATCCAACCGAGGGACTGGTGAACTATGAAGAGTGGACAATAGATCTGAGGAAACTACATATGGGTCCTGCTTTTGCTCAAGGGGCTTTTGGAAAGTTATACAGAGGGACTTACAACGGAGAAGATGTAGCCATTAAGCTACTCGAGAGGTCAGATAGCAACCCTGAAAAGGCACAAGCCCTCGAACAGCAGTTTCAGCAGGAAGTTTCTATGCTTGCATTTTTGAAGCATCCTAACATCGTTAGGTTTATTGGTGCGTGCATTAAACCGATGGTGTGGTGCATCGTGACTGAATATGCAAAAGGAGGGTCTGTCAGACAGTTTCTGACTAAGAGACAAAACCGAGCTGTGCCTTTGAAGTTAGCTGTTATGCAGGCGTTGGATGTTGCCAGGGGTATGGCTTACGTCCATGAGCGCAACTTTATACACCGGGATCTAAAGTCAGATAACCTCCTCATATCAGCTGATCGGTCCATCAAGATTGCTGATTTTGGTGTTGCAAGAATTGAAGTTCAAACCGAAGGGATGACACCAGAGACTGGAACTTACAGATGGATGGCACCGTAAGTTGAATAAATATCTCGTTTTCCATCCTTGTCTTGTCCTTAATAACCTTATATATCTCTGCAAGTCATATTTAGACACTATATTCCCTTATTTTGATCGATGCAGAGAGATGATCCAGCACAGACCCTACACTCAAAAAGTGGACGTGTATAGTTTTGGAATCGTGCTGTGGGAGTTGATTACAGGTCTGTTACCGTTCCAGAACATGACGGCGGTTCAGGCTGCATTTGCAGTGGTGAACAGAGGAGTCCGTCCAACAGTCCCAGCAGATTGTCTTCCTGTGCTTGGAGAGATCATGACACGTTGCTGGGATGCGGACCCTGAAGTCCGTCCTTGTTTTGCAGAGATTGTCAATCTTCTGGAGGCGGCGGAAACTGAGATAATGACGAATGTGAGAAAAGCCCGTTTCAGATGTTGCATGACGCAACCAATGACAGTCGACTAATCTGTTGTGAAGAAAGAGAGAGGAGAAGAAGAGGAATGAACAAAGAAGAGAACATAAAAGAAAAAAACAGAGAGAGAGAGAGAGAAAGCAAGAAGGGCTTTAGATATATGTAAGTTTGTGTGTGTATCTATCTATCTATATATATATATCCGATTGTATCTCTTTTCTCAAGATAGGAGAAGTAACCCAACCATTTTAGACTACTGATTTTCTAGATTTTTGTATTAAGAAAGAACAACGAAAAAATTAGATGTACGGTGATTGTCTCAAGTGTTTGGTTTAGTTTTCCTTGAATTTGATGATGCATACTTTTCTCCTTTCAGAACTCTACGTTCATTATCTTCATCACCATGGTCTCTTCTAAATTCTGTGCATCAATGGATTCTCTTATGATGTGGGACAAGAGAAATCATGATTACTGATAATCAAAGAGACATGGAACTTGAACAAAGAAAAAATAATACAAGAACTTATCATCAAAATTTTGGATAGTAAAAATCCATCTTAGTGATCTGTAGAGAGCCCAGAAGTAAATAAAATTTATAAAACAAAAAAAAACTTAGGAAGAACGAATGTTGTCTCTATAATCATCCTCTTCCCCACTGCTCATGAAATCCTGCATCTCACCGTCGTCATCATCATCCTCATCCTCACCATTACCATCGTCTTCATTTTCACCTTCTATAAGCTCCTCCATAAAGTCACCGTCAATGAGAATATCTGCTTCTTCATCAAAATCGCTCACACTATCTTCATTGTCCTCGCTGCTAAGGTCATCATCCCCACTATCGCTATTGTCTCCAGCTAGTCCCAGAATTCGGTCCAGGTCATCTTCTTCTTCATCATCTTCATCTTCATCTTCCGTCTCATCATCATCATCGGGATCCGAGTCATCATCTGTTGGTCTCCTTCTACCAATCTCATACATCCTGGCCGAGGAAAACATATCTTCTTGGTCTTCCATTGTGATCAGCCCAAGGAACGAATCTGTTGGTTCTGTGGCAAAGTCAAGAAGACACCGGTCTACAGGTATAGTGGCAATGTCTGAGTAGTTGATCGCATCAAGAGTGCGGAAAGCAGCAAACAAGGGATGTTTCACACGGCGTGTGTGAACCGCTGACATAACGTCCTCGATGTTTCTCCTCAGCATTGCGTATATAACATCTCCCCTAGAGTTGAACGTAATAGCTGTCTGGTCCAGTGATGGTACACTCCGAAGAAGTTTGAAAGTCCTCATGTCCCAGATCTCTGAGTTTATGATCACCTGTAATAAGTAACATGTTGAAAAGCCAAGAAACAGTGAGTAACTTTTTATCTATATTGTAGCCGAGGAGTTAATGTAGAATATCTGAAGTTGTTGTGAAATGGTTCTGGAGCAGTTAGTGAGGGACTTTTATAAAGCTGTCTTCGACTGTTTAAGGGAGTGGATTGTTCTAGGGTTTGGTCAACTAGAATAGGAATGACAATTTCATAGCTTTGGTATTATCACATAATTTAGATTAAAAAGTAATATGATTTATCCATTACCTCGTTCCTAGAAGGATGAAACCCACCTCCGCCATAATCAGTAAATTGATCAAACCGTCTGACCTTCTCGGGGATACGGCGGTCCCAGAGAACACCATTCCACAAAATCAGTGTATCGCAAGGGCTGAAGTGCACAAGAGAATAGGGATTACTTCGAGAGGATGTGACTGTGTCAGTGAGTTTTTGGCAAGGGCTGCAGGTCTGTACGTCATATAGAAGAACATCTTTTCTAGATGCTTCACAAGAAAGCGCTGCAAATTGTAGCCCAGAGTTGCTGAATTTTGCAGCCTTGCATCCATCAAAGGAGTGTCTAGGCCCACCAGTTATAGAAGACGCGTCCCACAACTGTACATCACTGGAGCTCGAAGAAAGTAACAACTGAGTATCACGAGAGACATACGGCTGAACAAGTGTAACCGGAGCCTGGTGACCTGAGACACTCTCAAGCATGCTACCGCTGCTAGCTTCAAATATCTTGATTTCTCCAGCATGACTACCGACTGCTATATGATTAGTACCGCCAAGAAGTGCAATGCATGTAAAGAGAGCAGTCTCATCCCGGAAAGATCTCCAAGATTTGAATCTGCTGAAAACAAACTGACGATCCCTGCGATTCCCATGGACTCCACTGTAGAAACTTTGAAGCTCACGGGTCCCAAGACGGCCAGTCATGTTTAGTGGAGCTTCAAGTAACCGTTTAGGTTCAGGACAGACATGTGGATGTAGGAGAGACACAGGGGGAAGAGTTGTGATTGGAGCCAGACACTGCCTGTGTTGGTGCTTTAGATACTGAACCACAAGGGAGTCTAGTGATAACCGTTCTGGATTTGAAGGCTGGGGATCACTTGGAAGCCGTAGCTGAGAAGCAGGTGTCATTTGGCCCAGTCTGGAACTCCCAGATTGGTTGGCATCTAAAGCTGAAGCTGGTGTTTGCAAACCTGAGCCATCCGCAAAGGTTGAATTCCTTCGCTCACCCAAATCGATTCTTTTACCCGGAACTGACGAGTCTCTAAGCTCAGACAACTTCCGTTTTCTTGGAAAGGAAATCGGGGTCTTAAATTGAGCATCGGCATCAAGGTCGTTCTTCAAAACTAATTCTGCAGCAGTTTCTGATGTATCTGCCAAAGCAGGATCTGAATTCGAACAACAATTTATTCTCTGTGTAGACTGAGGTAGAGCGTCATGGGAGAAAGATTGTTTTCTTGACTGCGAACTAAAACTGGGTGAGAAAGTCAACTGTTTCTTCTTTGCAGATGGAGCTGCGTTACCTCTCGAACTAGGATCTTCATCACGTGCATTGATTTTGGGTATGCTGGGACAAAAACCACAGTTAGCACGGCCTGATGGCCATTGTTGCTGTGCTACTGGTGTGGGCATCTCCAGTGTCGAGGAAGCCAAATGCTTCTTCTTGGCAGATAGAGCTGCATTAGATCTAGAATTTGGATCTTCGTCATGTGCACAGACCTTGGGTTTGCTGGTGAAAAATCCACTGTTAGCACGGCCAGAGGGCCATTGTTCCTGAGCTAGCGGCGTAGACATCTCCTGTGTAGTGGAATATGCAATAGAAGAAGGGGAAGCCGATGAAGGTAGAGGAGTTAATTGAGCCTCTTTTAACAGTGCTGAAGCTGTATCACCAAGACCTGATGCCTGGAGATGCTCATGGATAAGCAGTAAAAGCTCCTTAGAATCATAAGTTATAGGCGTTGCTGCTGCAATGGCAGCTCTTTCAATGCGCCTCAGTGTTGGAGTAGCAGCATCACTGGCTGTTAGTGTAGTTGCATGCCCTGAATTTGTCACAATCTACAAACACATATAAAACACAATTAAAAATATCCGCAAAACTTCAACAGAAAAACAAAGAATGAAAAAAACACTTATCACTAATGAAGCATACAAAAAGAACCCCATATAAACACATTAAACAAGAAAATTAAATCAATTTCAGATGATTACCCCTATTAGCTCAAGCGCCACCTGAGCAAGTTCAGCCTGCCATCTCCCCTGATCTGTGCCACTTGACTGACCACCTGAATCCCGAATTAGTTCTGATAAACTCTTACCAACCTAGAATAATGCTTGGGAAGTCAATATATATCACCAACGATGCCTGCTCAACTTCACAATATATAAACGGGGAAAGAAAATTGCTATTCTACCTCAAGTTTAGTCAGTATTTGTGCAATTGTATCATCTCTAGCCAGACCAAGAAGTACCCTGCAAGCTAGCGCTCGTAGACAATCTGGGGTAGCAGGAGGATTTACATATATTCTGGGCTGAAGAAGTTTTAAAAGAATTTTTATACCATCATTCCCACGAACAGCTTCACGGGCTTGACGATAAACCTGCTCCAACTTAGCAGCAAGGCCAGCAGAACCAGTTCCTGCTCCTAAGAAAATTCTCCGATCCCCAACCAAACCTGAAGATGCTGGTGCAACAGGAGTTTGCGGAGCATTACCAGTGGACTGAGTACCTACAGCAACATCAGTAGAGGGACGGGTAGTGGCTTGGCCAGGAACAGGTTGATGATTTTGTGCAAGGGGCGGCTTATTGCTTAATGATGGTGGTGGGCACACCAGATTGATTAGGACATTTAGTGCAGGCTGGATGATCTTCAATAAAGAAAACATGAAGGAGGTAAGTATCAATGAGAAGCAGAAGAAGAAAGACAAAACCCATGTGAATAATGGATAGAAGCGGACTACTGACCTCAGGGTCTACTATGCTGTTGGAAATATTTGCTGCATCCAGAATGACAGCAATGCCAGCACGATTGTTGCTGAGTGTGGCATGTGCAATTGCTTTGCGGCCATCAGGTATTGATGTAACTATGTGAAGAACCCCAAAAGCATACTGAAGAAGATCATGCAGATAACGATCTACTGGTGGAGTCTGCGCATGTGAACATAATGTTAAAAGATGGTAGACAAAACAATGTACATGTGGAGTAAAATGCTACATTACCTGACAAAGTTCCAACATGGTAACATGTCCAGAGGAGGCCAAAAAATTATTGACAGCAGGCCACTGAGCTTTCACAAAGGTCGGACCCAACCTCCTATCCTTCTGTAACTGAAGGAAGATGGCATCAACAGCTTCATTGCTGATGTCAAGGGGCTTATAGGCTGCCCTTATATTAGGCTTCATTGAAGATGGCACACCACCCCGGCTAATTCTGCTAGGACGGATTGAATCAACAAGCAAAAGGAGATGAGCTCTAAAATACTGGCGTAAAGCAAAACAGGTGTGAAAAGCCATCTGCTTCTCTGAGGACGTCATGACTTCAGGAGCTGATCGGTCAGTATTAGCACCAGTTCTAACTGAGGCTGCATCTTTAAGAATTGCAAGGAGTTTCTGCAAACTATCCTGAGCATCAAATGCATCTAAAATGGCTCTGAAGACAAAAGCAGCAGCAAAGAATAAAGCTGAATTTTTTCTGGCTTGATCCTGGGAACAGTCGAGAAGTTCGATAGCTAATTTAACAACTTGATGTATGACAACCAATGGAAGTGCACAGACACGCTCCATTATACCCTGAGAAAAAAAAAATTGAAGGTAAGAAGAAGCAGGATTTGTACTAAGTCAACGATTGACGGTGAACCAAAATTGTGTTAAAGTCATGCAAATTTGCTGTATTATTACCTGAAGAGAGCCAATGGTGTATAAGCAAGATGAGAGACCATAAAAAGTCTCAGAGACCCTTGGAACAGCAAGTAATTTTAGTATGCCACGCCGTTCAACAAACATTGCTGCAAACTTCCGGTGCGCAGCCAAAGCGCAAATTAACTTCATGACATCAGGTAACAAAGGAGACACTGTCGAACGATCATCTAACTGGGATGTACGTTCCAGCAGCACAATGCATACATCAACACCTTTTTCATGGAGTACAGGCCCGAGAACCTCAACATATTCTCCCAGTATCTCAAGGCACTGGATGCAATATTTTTCTTGTAACTGAGCCAATGATTCGATATCTGGAAGGGAAACTTCACTAACATCCGTTGTCTGATCAGATGTGACACAAGTAGGATTTCTGCCACCAACCAAATAGCAGAGTTAAAGCCCTAAACAACTCAGAGATAAATAATTGATAAACAGCAACGATAATATCCACGACATCATAGCATGACCAACCTTGAAACCTCTGCGGCATCTATGACTGTAATAGCTGCTCGAGTAGCAGCAGACACAGCAGCTTCTTCACTGCCAGAAGACTTGAATTCCTGGATAATTTAAAAGAAAAGACAATCAATATAAATATCAGGTCACCCTAATCCACCGTTTCATTAGGGAAATGAAATCACTAACAGCTAAGCAAAAAAAGAAAAACATACCTCCAAAGCAGCAGTTTTAACAAGCTCTGCAGCAGCATCGCCAGCTGCTTTAGCTGCGTCATCAGGAGCATGGGCAGCTCTAGCTTCGGTTTCAGCAGCTCCAACGGCTCTCTTTACTAGATCAGTTATGTTTTTAGTTCCTATTATGCAACCTTGAAAGCACTCATCGTTATCCTCTCTTTCTATCTCCATAATACCAGACTTCATTTTCCCAAGACATACGGTCACGTCTTCTGCATTTCTGCCATCTGAAATTTTTGATAGATCCCTATCTCTGACAAGTAGACGACCTAATCTAGGAGATGCCAAGAGAACTTCTGTATCAGGTGCACCTTCGTGAACCCTTCCTCTCCCCCTTGATTTTGATCGGTTCAGTCTGTGTCTTGAAGGGTCATCTCTAACACTATTGTCATCTCCAGGTTTAATTTTACAATCAACAACACCTGAAACATTAAATACATCTCTGCCATCGATTTCGAATTCGCCATCAGGCTGTACATCAGTTTGTCCCATCTCTCTTCCGGAGTCCGTCTCAAGAACATGGTCACCTTCAACTGTATCCACAATCTTACGCACCCTACTTCGACCTTCTTCTTTGGTTTTTAAGGAGACGTGCTTAGTCTCAGTTGTGTGTATACGGCTTGTGCTTGGCTCTTTAAGAACTCGTACTCGAAGATAATGCATAAGCTTAGCAGATAGTCCTGATGTCAAAACGTCTTCAACTATTTGCCCACGACTTACATGAGTCACACAAAAAGAAAATGTTACAATTTCAGCTGTGGGCGTTGCAAAAATGGGAAGAAGAGACAACAAGTTGAGAATGTTTAATCAATACCTCGCCAGAGAGAGAGCAAGAAGTCCTGTAGAATAAGTTTTTAACATTTCAAAATCTGAGGCTTCCTTCTTGGCAGAGTCTTCACCAGGAAACTTGACTGCCTCTTCCATAACCCAATTTTTAAAGTTTTCCGTTACAGCATCGTCGAAAACATGAGGATACTGAAAAAAAAGAAAAATTGCGTCATGAGTCAACAAACAAGACATCCAATTAAGGGTAAAGAGAAAGAAAGTAGTAAAAAATTTACCATCCACGTAAGCGAACAGTTCATTAGCAACCTTGCAGAGGCTGCCTTTACTGCGGTTGAGTAAGAATTCTCAGATAGAAAAGTCGACGATATCAATTCAAAAAACTCATCGTTTTCCTGCCAAAAATCAAGTAACAAAATAAGAAGAAAGAACCCACACAAGAGAAAAAAGAACAATCTTTTTTTAAATAAACTTACTCGGATGAGAATACACAGCTTGCCACTGTTATGACTACCACGAGCATTGGAGAAATGCCCATTCTCCTCTAAGAACCTGCGAATACAAGTAAGCGTCAAAACTAAAGACAACTACAAAAGAAAATCAAGAAGAGAGACTGATTGTTGAGCTAGAAAGGAACATACAGAGACTCCTGAGATTCGAGAAGCTGACTAAGAGCGTGAAGGATATTAGGATTAGGGTTATTGGCAACGGAAGTAATATCTTCCATAAGCTTCTGCGCCTTCGCTATAAGCTCGTCTTCAACACTCTGTTCTTCTCCTTCTTCAGGATTAGGTTCGCCGGTTGAATTCGCCAACTCTGCAATCGCCTCCGCCGCAACAACTGATTGGTCATCCTCAACCATCGAATTAGGGACCTCGGCATGCTCTTGCCCGTCCATGATGAATACCTCTCTTTTAAAAGAAAAACCCAGAAACGGCGATCAATTCAAACGTTGGGATCACGGAAAAAGAAAAAGAAATTATTGAAAGGGAAAACGAAAAAAGAGCTTATAGTTGTAGAGTAAGAAACGCAGCAGAACAAGGAGGGTGGTAGATGGAGACGACAAAGCTGAACCGACTCATACTAAAATATGACCCGACCCGTTTCTTTCACTAAACAAACCCTAACCCATAGTTTTTTTTAATAATGGGCCTTTTAAAGGCCCATAGTTTTACTGTCAATAACTACGACGTCGTTTTCAATTGTTCCGATTAGGAACTTCCTCTCCGGCGACTGAACTTTTTCTGGAAATGGATAGTGAAGGAGCTTCAAGCGAGTCTTCTTCTTCTGGAGATCAGCTCGAGAAGTGGACAGAGTAGTTTCACATTTGATTTCAGTTTCATTCCGCACAATCAAATCGGTTGATGATTTGTTTGACTTCTTTCAGAGAGCAGGATGAGCTGAAGAAGAAACTGATCGCGTACGATGACTTCACATGGAAGTTATCTTCATCAACGGAACTGTCTCAGGGATCGGAGATACTTAAGTATGTTGGAGGTGTAGACATGAGCTTTTGCAAAGAAGATTCTTCCGTCGCATGCGCTTGTCTCGTCGTTCTTGAGCTTCCTTCTCTCCGTGTAGTCCACCATGACTTCTCTCTTCTCCGCCTCCATGTTCCTTATGTCCCTGGATTTCTTGCCTTTCGTGAGGTTTCCTTCTCCTACTACTTCGTGTCCCCGAGCAATGCTCTGCTAAATTCATTTGCTTCACTAAAGTATCTCAGATCCCAAAATTGGATTTTTCATGTTACAGGCTCCGGTTCTTTTGCAGATTCTGCAGAAGATGAGAGATGAGAAGCATCCATTCTATCCTCAGGTTTCAGTTTTATCTATAAGTTGCTTTAGTTTGCAATTGGCTACTCTTAAACCATTGCTTTTGCGTTGATTTTTTTTCTTCTAAAAGTCTCTTGCTTTGCTCTTGCAAAGGTACTGATGGTGGATGGAAATGGAATACTTCATCCACGAGGTATAAACACACAACTTTACCTTTGTTTTGTAGTTGCATTTCAAGCTCTGTAATTATGGTGTTAGATGTAATTGTCTTCTATAGGATTTGGCTTGGCGTGTCATTTAGGTGTTCTTGCTCACCTACCAACCATTGGGGTCGGAAAGAATGTACGGTCTTCAGAATCTCAAGCTCTGAAATTTGTGATGTTATTTTTGTTTTGCCTTGCATTTTCCATCTGATCGTTAATGTGGAATTTATGATGTTGTAACATTTTCAGCTGCATCATGTGGATGGTCTGAATCAATCTGAGGTTAAACAGTCGCTTCAGCTCCAAATAAACGAGCATGAGCAAACTATCACTTTGGTAGGAAACTCTGGAATTACATGGGGAGTAGTAAGTGACTTTGACTGAACATCTACTGTAGTTGTTGTGTCTCTTTGGTAATACCGCGTTATATTAGTAGTGACTTATCAGTTTTAGCAACGAAACTTCTCCATAGTTGTGGTTTTGATAATCTTGTGTAAGATAGTGAATTTAATGATCAAGTTTTACATATTACGTTCAACAGGGATTTAGGCCAACTCTGAGTTCTCTAAAGCCCATATATGTATCGGTTGGCCATCGCATATCACTGGACTCTGCCGTTGAAGTTGTCAAGATAACCTGCAAGTACCGTGTTCCAGAACCTATTAGACAGGTAAGTGATGCATTTACCAACAAACAGAAAGTTATCCTGTAGATATGTGAAAAGTGAAAAGTAAGAGTCGTTAAGTATACAGTTTACTATATGCAGGCAGATATTAGATCAAGAGCATATCTCCAGAAGCATCAAACTGAGTCTTTTAAAGAACTGGCAGTGCGACCACCGGATCAGGTAACTTCTGATGTTTTCTCCGCCATTTCTAACCATTGTCATATTTTTTCGTACTGGCTCACATGTCTCTTTGCTTCCTTTTTTGTCTACCAGACTGAACCTTAATCCCTCAAGCAACCAAGAACACTATTCCACATTACATAGAAACTCTCCAAAGTCTTTACCAAAGATTGTTAAATGGACAGATTCAGGCACTGAAGATCCGCCCCAATTATCTCCTTCATTTATCTCACTGACTTGAAGATTGCAAGCTAACCAAGGTAATCATGTTATATCCGATACATTGGAATTTCCTTTCCATACATACCTTAAACAAGTGTAAATAGAAAGGCTAGGCAACTGGTAATTTGGTTGTTTGGGCACTGTATATTGGGAGATTTTGGGGTTCTCGACAAACAATTCTATAGCTTTGGGTTTGGTATTTCTTTTGGTTCAGCTGTAACTCGTTTCTCATGCTCTAAGACAGCACAATCGTTTCTCAATCTTAAGAGACTGTTAATGGTGGACAGATTCACAGCAGTGAAGCCTCATGGATTCCTCTTTTGCAGCAAACCTGCTTAACTAATATAAGGTGTAATGTTTGAAACTTCGGGTTGGGCTTTAACAGCTAAAGTGAAAGATGAGATTTTTATCATTTTCTGATTACTAACAAGAGAGGTATAAGAGAGACAGTGAACACCAAACTGCTCTCGAGAAATAAGAGATCAAACCAAGTAATACATAAATCTCACTGTAGTTTCTGTTTCTCCATAAACACCAAAAGTTTTGCAAAAGAAAAAAGGAAAAAAAGAAATAATCAAACCCATCAAATTTTCTTCAGTATTCACAGAACAATATACAGACAGATGGAGAGAAGTAGCAGCACTGCCGTTGATCGTGTTATAGGCATCATGGCACTTGCTTCACTAGCATCTTCTGACTTGATCATTATCTTGAATTTGCAACTCCCAACAGAAGGATCCCTAGTACTGACTATAGAGAGACCCGGGAACTTACACGCACTGTCGAGCTGATTACTTACCTGGTAATAGCTATTGAACGCATACGAAACATTCTGTGCTAGATTCAGGTTACCACAAGAGGAGCCATAACCAAGACTGGTGCAATCAGCATGATCACAAGCGTAGCTCACGCTTGGTCCCAACTGAGGATCCTGAAGATTAGCATTTGGCGCAAGAATACACCATTTCTTAGCCAAATAATGAACATCCTTTGCAGGGATCAGCCCGTTACCACTGCCAAGACTGAGCTGATACTTAGGCTGTCCATCAATATAAAATATCCCCCAGTGTCTTTCAAAGTTTCCAGGCTGAATGCTTTTGGCATCTTCATCGATAAGACCAAACAAGTAAGCATCCATTGCCCCAGGTCTCATAGGTGTTCCTTTATTAGCCTTTTGACGGTTCATAAAACCTTGATTATACCGCCTGGCATACATCAAGTTTGCGTTCTTATCTCCATCTGTTGGCCACCCAACTTCCCCAACAATAATAGTCAAATTCCCAAACCCATTCTTCTGCAACGACCACACAAGTGTATCGTAGTTTGCATCAAGAACATTGTCGTAGATTCTTCCATTGTCGTTTATCGGAGTACCAGTTCCATCAAAGAAAGCAAACTCCACAGGGAAATTCGGGTCGTTGTAGAGACTGATGAAAGGGTAAATGTTGATAGTGAATGGTGCTCCGTTATCACTCAGAAACTTAACAATGTTCAACATGAGATCACGGATTTCAGGCCTGAAATCTCCATCCGAAGGGAGATTAGACGCACTTTGGTACACATCTGCGTTAAGAGGCACTGTGACTTTCACCTGAGTCGCTAAACCAGCTTTGATGATAGCTGATTGTATATTCTGAAGAGCAGGTAGAGTTATACCCTCAAATGTTCCATTGAATGCTTTTAGAAAAGGCTCATTCCCAACTGCCACATACCTAAATTCAAACACAAACCAACTAACTTCAATCTCTTTGCTTTAGATCAAAATCTAAAGACTGGAACTTTGGGTTCTAAAATCATTTCTTCCAAAGCTCTTGATCAAAACAAACAAAGAGAACATGTTGTTTCAATGAGATATAAGCACAAACCTGATATCGACGCCATTAGAGGAGACATGAGCAGATACATTCTGAGAGACCCATCTCTCAGCGGCTGCAACGCTACCGGCTAAAGGAGCAAGCAAGTCGTTAGGGATTCCGACCATAACTTGAATCCCTGTCCGACTTAAAGCTTTGAGAATCGCAGAGTCGGCCTCGAAAAGTTTCACCTTTTGGATACCGTTTTCTCGGAGAAGCCTCACCACCGTAGCCGGAGGTAGGGGATGCCTCGCCTGTGAGCCCCAGTTCACACCAATCCCTTCAACTTCAATTAACAAACTTGCGTACAACAAAGTGATTACGAAAAAGACAGCAAAAACACCTTTGAACAACATCGGAACCGAGAGATAAATCGTAAACACCCTATACCCAAAAAAGGCAAAAGCCAATAACGAAAAAGAAACACACCAAAAAAGAACTGAACTTTGTGGTTAAAACGAGCTAAGATGAAAGAATCAGTGAAGTGGGAAACTTGGGTTTGAAGAAGAATAAGAACAGAGCTGAGTTTTGGCTTAACTTCAATCAACAGATTATCGAAAAAATCAAAGTACGGTACTATATATTATTGCTTTTTGGGTGGAATAAGTTCTCTTCTCTCAGGTGGAATTTGGAGAAGAAGAGGGAGAGGTTACAAGAACTAAGATGGAGAATCTGAAATACACGAGACTTGAAAATGTTTTAATTTCAGACATGGAACATAAACGAAAAAGGTTTTTTTATTGTCTGTCCCAGTGACCTGAAAGGCGGTGTTTGCTTTTTGATTGGTACCCCCAATCGAAATTTAATTAGCAGAATATTATGAAAACGATTAACAAAAAAAAAGGGACTAAAAGAGAAACGTTAATGTTTTAATTTACTACGTTAGGTGTTGTCTACTTCCTTAGCTGTAGTAGCTCTTCACAATACCACTCAAATCTATTAATTATACGATACGGCAATCATGATAATTTATAAAGAAAAAATCATCAATATATACTTTAAAATAATTAATCAATCATAAATATAGATTTGGGTTTACCATCTTTGTTATAGTTTACAGTTATTATAATCAGCAAGTATGGTAGTAACATGAGAGAGTATTAATTTTGAATAGTACTTTCTAAAATTTGATAGATTTTGCCTGTCTAAGATTTAGCTATTACGAAATAAAGATGGTTTGATGTGAGGCAGGGGCATGTGGGTGAGGTCAAGCGGACGTGTAAGCCAAATAAAAAGAGAGAACAACAAAAAAAGGAGGAATCTTTGAAAGATTGTGGAGCAGTGTTACCTGATGCTCTCAGAATTAAAGTTGAATGAAAATGTAAAAAAACTTAAATGTTCCCTTTTTTGTGTGAAGGAATAGTGAGTCAAACAGAGAATGAAAGAGGTCGGCAGGTCCGGTTGGTGAAGTAACATTTATTCTCCTTCAAGCCTCTCTCGTTACTCTCCCTTACTGTGTGAGCCCATTCTCGGCCCATTTATATTTTTGAGAGTTGGATGATTGGCATTTTATTCACAGGTTAATATCTATAATATGATTATGTTTAAGACTTTCATATTGGAAGTGAGTTGAAACATCAAATAGTATAATTAAGAATAATGGTCAATCCCTTCTTAGAGACTCAAATAACTTTTCTTGGTCTATCTCTGAAATCTTTTTATGAGTTTTTTGGATATTGTGAAATATTGAAGCACTAAACACCAAATCTAAAAATGACTTGGACATGCACTCAATTTTAAAAGCTTGTTTTTGTTAAGATTTCCATCTCAAGAAGGTAATGCATACTTTTCCACGTTTTTGAATATAACTCTGTAATGTCTTTCTTTATACAAGATTGTCCACTGGTCACTGAGTCTGCATTAATGACTCTGATCTTCCTCAACAACATTATCAGTCACCACACATAAAATCTTTTATTTCTTTGATCAAGTAATGTTTTCAATTCTTACGTGTAATATAACAAAGCCATACTTATTAAAAATTCAACAATCGAATCTTATTCTTATATAATAAATTCAATATGCCAAAACGTGATCTAGAAGACGAGAAAACACAAAAACACAAGATAAGAAGTATCGGTTGGACAAGTGTCACAAGTCCACTTGTCGTACTCGATTAAACCTAATAAGTCAAACCAAAACCATTTTATCCACTCGTAGTCGTAGGTTTAAACTTATACTACAACAATCTAAGAAGAAAGTGGAAGAGGCGAATAGCTATCACCTTTTATGAGAGACAACAAAAGCCCATTTTAAAATCATGCTTGGAATGATTATGAGTGAAAAAGAGAAAGTGATCGGTTGGTTTGATTTGATTGATTTATTTGTGTTGGATCATTATACATAGAGAAGCATCAATGAGATGAAATTAATTCAGATGATAAAGGGAAGTGATAAGGACAAGTAAAGCTGGAGGGGTAGAGGAGAGAGCGTGGCCAATTTTGGTCTTGTATATTTGTTGCTTGGGTGTCACGATCGTTCACCGACCGGATAATGCATCTAGCATCCTGATTCCCTGGTATCGTTCAAATAATACATTTTTATAAAAGCTAAACATGTTGCTATCTTTGTTTTTTTAAATATCCCCATAAGTGTTACCATTTTATAAAGAACAAGTGTTGCAAAGTGTTACAACAGTGAAAGCTTCCGCATACAAAACTCGACAGACTCTTTGGAACATACAACATCAGATTATCTTCAAAGATTCGATAATCCCATTTCTCAAAAGTACTAACTATCCCAGCCAGTCTTTAAGTTCTGCTTCATACGATAATGAACATTTTCAATATGTACTTTCCAAAAAGAAATTCCAATATCATATCCAATTATTCTACTTCCCATATAAAGTATCGCAAGTAATAATATTGGATTCTTGGTAAATCCATCTTAAACTTATTTTTGGTAAATTATATACCTACGTGGGAAGATAATATTTTATACCAAATAATTATACGATCAAGATATATTTTTATTTTGTAAATTATAGTAATATCTATATTCAGAATAAAAAATAATATGAGGAAGTAAATCAGTTGAAAATCTCTATTACGTAGATTTTTTTATAAAGAAAAATAAGATGATGAATACATGTGGAAGAAGATAAATATGGAATCTTTTATTTTTTGGTCAACAGAATCTTGAAGAGCCCAAAACAACAACAACACTCGGAGACTTTTTAGGGCTCATCCCCGAATTATCAGTGCAAGTGGATCGAATTAAACCAAAATCAAAACTAAGCAACCTAACTAACCATATCTTCCGATTTCTCTTATCTCTCTGAAGCCACAAATCTCCAGATTCATTCGTCGTCTCGGTGAGTGTTTTTCTTTTACAGTTCGATTTTTCCGACTCTGTTCGTTGATTCGATTTTCAAATCTGATTTATGTTTTGGGGGAAATCGAATTTGATATCTGTGTGCTCTCGGATATATTATATAGGTTAAGGTTAGACGGAGAAGAAGATACAACAAATATGGCGGTTAGTATGAAACAAATGTCGTTGGTCGTCTCTGCTTTGGGCGTCTTATCCTTTGTTTTGGGAGTTATCGCCGAGAACAAGAAGGTACAAAAAAAAGTCGTCTCCTTTTGATTATTTCGTGAGAAAACTTTAAATTTCCTGTTTGTTTTCGATGATGATTTTTGTTCTTCTTCTTTGTGTTTATCTACTACTACCACATAAACAATTCCTGTTGCTTTTTGGCGCAAGTTAGTTTTTTTTTTGCACAGGAAATAATCACTCTGGAATTGTATGTATCAAACAGTGATCTAACTATGGATGAATCAATTGTTTTGATTTCCTGTTTCTTTAGGATGCTTTGGTTGTTATTTGTGCTATTCTCTGTGAATGGAGGATGTCAAATTTGTTTTAGTCACAGGACTATGACTCTGATATTGTGATATTGTTGGATTGTATGAAAAAATGTGATCTTCTCACAGCTTCATAATTGTATCTAATGATGGGAAACCAATGTGATCTTAACTGACCCGTAGCTAAATCTTACTCTTTCTACACAATTGTTTGACCTCATCATTGTCACTGATCTCTCTAGGATACCGTATGTCAAGAGCTTTTCATAAGTGGGTAAACCACTTCGGCTTTCTTATTCTTATGTGTTACTGATTGTGTGATTTGTTTCTGTTCTTTGTGTTTTCATCTTAGCCTGCGTCTGGGACTCCAATAAGTGGAAAAGGAGTAGTTATCTGCAAATACCCATCTGATCCAACTGTTGCCTTGGGATACCTTTCTGCTGCTTTTCTCCTTGCCTGCACTGTAGCAGGATACAAATCCTTGTTCATCTCTTACAAGGGAAAGTCTGTTCCTAACTCTGTCTTGTTCAAAAGCACCAGCTTCTCTGTGTTCTTCAACATTGCCTTGTAAGCATTTCCTCTTCTTTTCAAGAACACAGTAGCTAGACCATTACAAATATTCTTGGATTCCGGTATTATAAAGCCTAAAAATAGGAGTCTTTTTGTGACCTATGGTTATTGTCGTGTAGGATAACATCTGGACTGGCCTTGTCTCTGTTGCTCTGGCCAACCATTACAGAACAACTTCACTTGACCCGTAATGTTCACCGAAACTTAGAAACCAGTTGCCCCACGGCTAAGACCGGTCTGCTTGGTGGAGGTGCCTTTGTGTCTTTGGACTCGTGCCTTTTCTGGTTGGTTGCTCTGATGCTCGCTGATAACGCCCGTGAAGACCATTTTGATGAAGTTGAAAGCAGAAGCATCGATGGGAACTCTTCCTCCAGGGATGTGAATCTCAAGATTGATGCTTGAGAGAATGATATGCTTTTATTGGTATTGGGTATAAGAAGGGTTTTTCATTTGTTTTCTACTTGTTTGATTAGGAAAATAATAATTTGTTTCTTCTGTTGTTTTTTTTTTTTTTAATGATTGGCTAGAATGTTATG
>Ga0041059_1001457_pt1 | contig 18692 bp, 9 predicted proteins | sample AraColnosormetaG_FD_56232 | JGI IMG/M metagenome (GOLD analysis project Ga0041059, IMG submission 56232) | Arabidopsis roots microbial communities from North Carolina, USA - Col MF nosort | ecosystem: Host-associated > Plants > Roots > Unclassified | place: USA: North Carolina | collected 2013-09-02
AATTTATACCCTAAACAAAATGAGAGAAGAATGACAGAAAGCAGAAAAAAAAAAAAAGAATGTAGCTTTTAAGAAAGAAGGAAACATCATCAGAAGCTTCTCTCTCAGATTGACAGAAGAATAAGATTCCAAGCTCCTCTCTTTCTTCTCTTAAAGAAAAGATGTTGTGTAGAATGGTGGTGGTGACTGGCCGGAAAAAGAAACCCGGTTCGGTTCCGGTTTATCTGAATGTATACGATCTCACACCCATCAATGGCTACGCTTACTGGTTAGGACTTGGGATCTATCACTCTGGTGTTGAAGGTAACTCCTTCTCTCTTTTTCTTGGAAATTATTTGTGGGTTTTGGTTAAAGCTTAAAACTTTTGAATTGTAGATTGAAAATTTCTCATCTTTGAGAGGAAGAGATTTGATTCTGTTTTAGATTGTTTAGTTAAAGTAAGAGACTTTTTAAGTTTGATGTTTGTTGGTTTTGTTTTGTTTGTTTGTAGAAATTGAAATAGACTGGTTTCATTTTTCAATAGATTCCAAAACTGGAAACTTTTTTTGACCCATTTTTGGATCAACTCTTCTGATTTTCTATTGAGTAATAATAATCAGAACTTGGTTTTATGTGACTATTAAAGTGAGTTGTATAATATCTTATTATTAGATATGTCTGTCCAAAAATGAAAGTATGTTTATATATTGAGATCTAAGTTGTTGTCTTAATGTTTGCTTCCTAATACAATGTTATGGTTTTAGTTCATGGAGTTGAATATGGTTTTGGAGCTCACGATCATTCGACTACCGGGATATTCGAGGTGGAACCGAAGCAATGTCCGGGTTTCACATTTAGGAAGTCTATATTGATTGGAAGAACTGATTTAGATCCTGAAAACGTTCGTGTCTTTATGGAGAAACTTGCGGAAGAATATAGTGGAAACAGTTATCATTTGATTACTAAGAATTGCAATCACTTTTGCAATGATGTTTGTGTGCAACTGACTCGAAGATCGATCCCTAGTTGGGTTAACCGTCTTGCTCGCTTTGGTAAGAAGTTAGAGAACAGAACATTTGATTTTTACTCTGTTTTAGTAAAAGCTCATTAGGTTTAGGTTTGTTTTTTTGGGTTTAGGTTTGTTTTGCAACTGTGTTCTGCCGGCGGAGTTGAATGAGACTAAGGTGAGGCAGGTGAGATCAAAGGAAGAGAAGATTCCGGAAGTAGAGAAGAAGAAACTTCGGAGTAGATCAAGTAGGTTTCCACCTGGTCCTTCGCTTTCTTCGTCGGGTTCTTTAAACCGAAGCAGAAGAGGAGAAAGGAGAAGACAATGTCTTCCTCCATCACCAACTGTGAGTGTTTAGCTCTAGTCCTAGTAAAATTATACCTTTTTGTTTCGCAATTTGATTCGGTAGTAATGTTTAAGCTACAAGATATGGATTGAACAAACATTTTCTTGATAGTAATGGTATAAGATTTTCACATTACATATTTTGAACTATGAAATTATCAAGTGAAGTGAAGTTCAAAAAGAAAAAAAAAAGTGAAAGTGAAGTCAAGTCCATTGGGTAAGGACTGGGATAAGTTGAAGTGGAACTTTCTTGGGACAAACAAGTCCATATGATTCTTCAAGATCAACATCTTCTATGTTCATTCCTTCCGGAAGCTTCCAGTCGAAACGGTAAAGAAGATTGATAAGAGTCAAGTGTACCAATGCCATACCTAATCCCATACCAGGGCACATTCTCCTTCCGCTACCAAACGGCAGCAACTCAAAGTCTACACCTTTATAGTCAATCTCGCTATGCATAAACCTCTCTGGGATGAAAACTTCTGGATCTTTCCAAACATTTGGATTCCTTTGAACAGCCCATATGTTGACATAAATCCATGTTTTCTTTGGAATGTCGTAACCTCCAATCTTTATATATTTTGAAGCCTCTCTTGGAATCAGAAGTGGCACAAGTGGGTTGATCCTTAATGTTTCTTTAATCACCATTTTCAAATATTCGAGTCGTTCTATATCTTCTTCTGTGATATCATCTTTGTTTTTGATCACTTCTCTTACCTCGGCTTGCGCTTTCTTCATAACTCTTGGGTTTTTAATCAAATGTGTCATCACCCATGTCACAGTGTGGCCAGAAGTGTCCACTCCAGCGATAAGAACGTTCTGCAAAATAATATATGGATTCACAAAAGTTAATCACTATGCAACACGTAAAGAATAAAATTATATATGGATTAACTAAGTAAGAGGTTCCCATTACTTACTAGAAGAATTCCTTTAGTGTGGTTTCGTGTAAGTTGAAACTCTCCAAGTCCTGTCTCTCCCTTTTCCATCTTTAGTAGCAAACCAATGATATCGTCTTTGATATTAGTATCTTCTAGGTGATGCTTTATAGATTGATCAAAAAACGAATCCATTTCCTTAAAAACCTTCTCACATTTGCTATGTAACCCCGTGATCCTATCGATGATTCTACCAATAATCGGGAAGTAATCCGCTGCTGCGAAACGCCCCACCACCTCCATGGTTCCTTGAATGACTTCCTCATAAGTATTCGCAAGTTTGCTCCATTCAAGACTTATGCCAAATCCAACTTTACAAATCACACTCCCAGAGAGTTTCACTAACTTCTGTTTCATATTAACTGTTTTCTCCAATGAAGCATGTTGTTTGATGAAATCAACGAATGAGGCAACTTCTTCTTGTCTTACATTTTGAAACGATTTGACCCTTTTCGCGGTGTATAGCTCAATGACCGTCATCTTTCGTACTTCCCTCCAATATTTGCTATAGGGCGAAAATGCGAGATCGTTAAAATTGTATGTAACTCTTGCGGGATAAGTCATATAAGGTCGGGAACAACACTCTGCGTCGAATGTTTTTAAGACATCCTTCACCGTCTCTGGAGTTGATGCCACAACAGCAGACACATTTCCAAACTTTAGAGACATTAGAGATCCATACTTTTCAGATAATTTGAATAGTGAACGCTGAGGTTTTGATCCCAATTGGTGCAAGTTTCCAATTATAGGAAGTCTTGGTGGTCCTGGAGGTAGATTCTTTTTTGTTGTTCTCGTGTCCTTTGCAATGAGTATAAATGCAAAGAAAAAGGATGCACCAACGATAAACCACCAAATCATTTTGTCTTCCTATGGTAAAAATAAAAAGAAGAGAGTATATAAAGTTAATTAGGCTTTGACTGGCTCAAAGTAATGGGGATAGTTTTAAAAGCATTCAGACTTATTTGAACTATCTGCTTATATAGTCTTCCGAAATTTATACTTTGTTTGTTGGCTTGTTTATGGTGTTCACTATTTTTGAATTGTCTACTTATATTGTACAAACGCACCTAAAAAACCTTGAGGGAAATGCTCTTATATGTTAATTTGGTTGATTTATTTACCAAAATTAGTAGACTTTTAGTGTTTTAATAAAACAATATGTTTATTGATGGAGGATTTAGATTTCACGATGATCAATTTTTTAGGAACGGTAATTATTGTTTTTCGTTGACAATTTATGATGGTAAACTTAATTGAGAAAATCAACTTACTCTATATTTCTAAATTTTTGAATTTTCCTAATTATCACATTTTGTATCTACTTATTTAATCCAAATATTGTTTACTATTTAAACATGTCTTGAAAACAAAACAAAAAATATTCAAAAAAATATCTAATAATCTCAGAGGTAAAAGTTTCACTAAAACAAACAATGAACCTTCCATTATTGAAAGATTAGTGTATTCATTCCACATAATACTAAGATTTTAGAGTATTCATTCAATCAATTAATTAAGAAAATGACAAATCTAAAACAAAGAAGAGCCATCACTCTGTAAGCCAAGACAAGAATACATTCCTGAATTGAATGACTGGAGAAAACATTTACTAATAATTAAATATATTTATAAGAGAATATGATCAGAAATATCTAGAGAGCGAGAGATCCACAAAATTACCTTTAAAATTTGTGGAGGAAGAGTTTACACTGTGGGAGAGACTTTATATTTTGTAGAAGTGAATTATAACTTTTTTTGGGAAGTGAGAATTTAAGAAGAGACGTAGGAGATGTGGCTGCGTGGACTGCGTCCAAGTATGTAGCTGCGTGGAATGCTTTGAAGATAAGTTCATTTGTAATGAAGTCAAATATATCTATTGAAACATATGTCCAAACAAATCTTGTACGACTTTTTTTAAGGTTAATGCAATGCTACGAAATAGTTGAAATATCATAGTTTCAGACCAGATACATTGAACCCACACAGCTTTACGATTAATCATGTCCAAATATTTACCAAAACTGTGTACATGCCTAAGAAGAACTAATAAAGAGAAACACAAGAAAAAATGTGGTGTTGTTCCTATGATAAATCTCCTAAGTGGAAGTGATGGATTCAACTCCCTTGAAAAAGATTTTTTTCCGAAGAAAAGGAATTTAACTTGGTGTGGATTTTGCTTCAGCAGAAAAAAAGAAAAAAGAACAAGAGTTATTACGTAATCAATACCATTATCTACAACGGCTCATATATGCGTTTTACAGATACAGTCTCGTTGTTGGAAGTGATAAACGAAGAAGAAGCGGTGGATATATATGTGTTATTCTTCTTAATCCAATCTTATTGCATGAGAGGCTCTTGTCTTATATACAATGACTAAACCAATATTAACCAATACTAAACCGGTACACATTTGATTACTCGAATAATTTTAGATTAAATTTTAGTTGACATACAATTAGACATAATGCGTTACGTACAAAATATTTTTAGCATGTGTTTGGTTTTGATTTCGGCCTATTAGCTATTGGGCTTTAGTCCAAAAACTGAAAGTATGTATGTATAGTTGGGGCAATTGTATTAGTGGATGCAGCTTTAAAATTTTATTTTTAAACGTATCATCAAATTTAGGTAAAACGTTGGATAAATGGCCAAACACACCAAAGTCTCGAAACTTGGCCTGAAAAACTTAGGCTCTAATTAATAATCCACATAATGACGAAACTTGTAAATACTAAAACACTTGCCAACTATTAGTCTATCCTTAATCATTATTATGTAAACTAGCGAGCGAACCAAAAATTATGCAAACATTTTTCTGCTCTCCACAGCGCGTGTTTCTAGCTAACATTTTTCTTAATCAAAATTTACAATGTTAAATAAACAAAAAAAAAATCGCACTTGCATAGCATGAAATAGAACCTGGTTAATAATAACACTGGAACTATCTGCAATAGTAATTGCTTCGTCATTTAAATTACATTATCTTGTAACTTATTTTAGAACCTTAGAAATTAAAAACTTTAAAACTTGGCGACAAAAAAGGAACCTTAGATCGCCAAATGAGTCTAATTCAGATTGGTGCCCACTCTTACATTTATGTATCATGGTATATATCTTACAATAATGCATCAAGACAAACATTCGAGTTTACGGATTTATGGTAGACGACAGAAAAACTTCTCATATTCCCATTTAATATTTGAACGTAAAATTGGCCCCATTGCATATTTGTTTTTATCGAAATAGATAGATAAGTAATGCACTTGAGGTATTTAACGCAAACATGCAGTGTATTTGAATGAATATATATTCGAATTATGAGAGAGGAAACAATTCACGTATATGAGGATATATACTATTATATAGTGGCAGAGTCTGAACATATATGTACCAAGATTATAAAGAAAAAAATATATAAAACATTTCACTAAATTTTTTCAGAAAAATGTATCGTTACAAATATATTTGATAAAGATGTATATGTTTTTCAGTACAATAAACATATATTTCCGCGAGATTTTTTTTTTATTTTACATATCTATGGACTGTGGTGAAGAATCATCTTTTTTAAGAGTGACGGTTATAACTGAAAAAAAAAAATAGTTTTAGAAATAGATAAACCAATGATTCTTTGGCAAAGAATGTGAAAAAAAGTTTTCATATCTCCCCCATCACGCACAAGCACGATTAGTAAATCCTTAAGTAAACTAATTTAAATCATTAAGACATTGTTAAGTGTAAGATTTTCTTTGATGTGAAAAAAAAAACTATTTAGAATACACACTTGATCAAAGGCAACTTGACAAGCATAGCATGAGCTAGAAATGAATACCATAAACATATAAAAATACATCAACAGAAAAACAAAGAGTAATTGGATGTTAGTGAAAAAGAGTTTCACCATATAAGTCCATGTTTGGTCGTCTTTCAAACCAACACCTTCACATGAGATTCTACATTTCATCAACACCATCATTCTCTTCTCCATTATTGCCTTTGACCACTTTCCTCCTTCTTTTTTATTTTGTTTTCCTATATATGTATACACTCACGTAGAAAGCAATTAATATATATCTAGCTGACTCACAATATTAATAGATCTTTTGAGTTTCGTTCTTTTTGTTTTAACCTATCAATAAAAAAAACTAGCTAGTTTACGTACAATAAAAGTTTTCAGTTTCTTATCAAGGATTCCTGCATTATAAGAACTGTGGAGATAACAGATTCGATGGTATGTTCCTACTCTCATGTAGATGTTAAATCAATACTTCTTATCTTAGATTTGAAACTAAATTCTGCGACTAAAAAAATTCGTCTTTCAATTTACTTTTAAGCATATTTTGAGTTTGGATAATTTTGCTCGCTTCAATGTCGTATAAATTTCAGCGTAAAGGCTTTTACTAATAAGAACGAAAAAAATGCTTTGCCCGAAAAAAAAATAAAAAAAAAATGCAGCTTGAAAAGTTACTATATGTTGTCTTCTGATGAAATTTTGATTTTCATAAATTTGTTTATTTTTGGTTAGACAAATATGAAAACCAATTCGTAAAACATCTACTATAAGAATGTTTATACCATGCAATAATAAATAAGAAATAAGAAGATTAATTAATTAACAAAACGAGATAGAAAGGTTAAGTAAGTAAAAATATCTAACACTAAGCAATGGAGTTATTGAAATAATTTAATGGAGGATAAGAAAGCATTGAGTCTTATATATAGATTTATCATTGGGACTAGGAACATAAAAGTTTAAATGTATAAGAAGCAACGTATATATATATATATATCACTACAAAGATAAAAAGGCAAATCTTACCAATTTTGACTACAAAGTTTTTGGTAGGAGTGATTTTCTAACCAATATTTATTTTGTAGGAAATTGAAATTAATTTTTCTACCAAATAAGCCGTGAAACAATTATAGGAACATTCTTACAAAAATCATATAAAATATATCGTTGTATAAAATTTGGTAAGACATTGAAAAGAAAGTCATGAACAGTTTTTTTTTCTAATTTCCTACGAAAAGTTTTTCATAAGATTTTCGAAAGAAGATCGTAAGAACATTTATTATCAATTGAATTATAAGAAATTTGTAAGGTTTTTATAAATATGTCGCAAAGGACCGTCTAACAAGTATGTTAGGTAGAATACTTTTTAGATATATCAGTGTAATAGTATTTATTTTCATAGGAAATTGAAAAACAATTTTATATAAACCTATTTCACATTTGTTAAAAATACAACAACAAAAAAGTAATCATCTAAAACACACAAAAATTATTCATTAAAAAGAAATATTCTTTGTTCTCGAAGAAAAAAATCATTGTTTTCGGGCATAGATGGACAAGAAAGAATTTGCATCTAACTCGTTGCTATCTACAGTGTATGCGACCAGCCTCACAGAATTCATAACCCTCGCAATGAATCAAAAGTCTTGTATAAAACTAGTAGGATTTTTTATTTGTGTCCAATATGTGATAATAATAAATTTATCGATAAGGCTTTAGTGTGGTCACACTAGTATAGAGGCGTAATTTTGCAGAGTTACAAAGTCATGTATTATCACGGGAAAAGCAATACATACAACGTGGGTAGTACTAATGAAAATATCCTAGATAGGGTAGAAAAATCTACATTCGCATAAAAGTCGGTAGGTACAGTTCAAGTTATTTACGATGCATATAGAAAAATATGTAGTCATTACCAGAAGATAGAAATAGAGGAGAGGAACTAAATTTAGAAGCAAAAAGATTTTATGATATGTTAGACGTATCGAACAATCTGTTATATGAAAGTTGTCGGGAAGGACATTCTCCTTTATTCGTTGCAACAAAGATGATGAATATAAGGACGTATTAGAATTTTTCTAAAGATTTTGTAGATGTTTGGTCCAAACATCATCCTTGTGTAAATGGCTTGGCCGAGCATTATCTTTCCCAAAATCGACCCAAACATCTACACAATCTTCAGACAAATTGTAATCCGTCTTTATATTCATCATCCTTGTTGCAGCGAATAAAGGAGAATGCCCTCATATAAAGAACTCTTCGATGCATCTCACATATCATAAAAACATTTTGCTTCTAAATTTGATTCATCTCCTCTATTTCTAATTTCCATAAAAGATTGCATAATTTTATATATGTATCATGAACTATTTGAACCGTACATAACTCCTCTTTTGTGAATGTAGTTTCTTTTACCCTAGTTGGGACATTTCTACTAAAACTACCCATGTGGTATGTATCATTTTCTCGTGCTAATACCAAACCTTGTAAATCGGCAAAATTCTGTCTCTTTATAGGTGTGACAATATTAAACTTTATAGATAAATTTATTGTTATCACATATGGAACAAAGACAAAATATCCCTCACTTGGAAGGGATCTCTTCTCCAAAGGAGACGAATTTAACCTGGTGTGGGTCTCGCCTCAGAGAGATGTAGGACCTATGGACTTGAACTTCCATATATATATATATATATATATATATATATATATATAAAAATATATCCCCCACTTTTTAAGCAAGACTAAGCAAGACTCGTGATTCTTGCGTCGTGGATTCGAGGAGGTCTATCGCATACTCTGTCGTCATCAACTTGTTTTAGATGCAAATTTCTCATGTCCATCCATACCCAAAAATGATAAATGTTTTTTTCTTCGAAAATATAGAATATTTTTTATTTTGTTTTTATATGAATTTTTTTTTTTAATGAATAATTTTTGGGTGTTTTGGAATGAATAGTGTTTTTTGTTTTTTAGATGATGTTTTTCTGTTGTATTTTTAATAAATCTGAAATAGGTTTATATAGGAAAATAAGTTTTCAATTTTCTACACATTTTTTACCCATTTCCTACGAAAATATATACTATTACATCTATCTATATAAAATGGTCTTCTACCTACTAACATAGCCAACTAGTATTTGTTAGACAGTCGTCTGCCACATGTTCACAAAAGCCTTACAAATTTCCTACCAGTAAATTGGTAGGAAATTGTTTTATGATATTCCTTTAAAACTTTTATGACAATTGTACGTAAGAAACTGGAAAAAAAGTTTTTTTACTAATTTCCTACCATTTATTTTTCTAATTTTCTACGATAATATATTTTTGCAAGATTTTCGTATAAATTTTTCTACGACTTTTTGATGCATTATTTTGTAGAAACATTACTTCTAGTTTTTTACGAAATAAATAATTTATAACAACTTTGTAAGAATTTGGTAGAAAATTACTTATATTAAATTTTTCATAGAAAATTTGGTAATAGTTGGTAAAACTTTTTTTTTTTTTGGCAAAACGCGTGTACTCATAGAAAAATTGGTTAGAGTTGTCTGTGTAAATATTTATTTATTTTGGTCAAAAAACACATATCTTTCCAGAACCCCTCTATCCATTGGTTTTGATGGCACGAGATATGTGCTAGGTAACCTAGTCTAGGTTTGTTTGCCAATCTGTCGAGTATCTTGTTTGAACAATATTCTTAGCTAGCTAGTGCCACCCAAACTTCCTCGGAGTAAACGCAAGTGAAGAAAAAATGATCTCGAGTTTTTGTCTCAGTATTGCAAAGAAAACACGTATCCGAATTAAATTAATGGAATGTAACCTTTTTCTGTTGATCTCATGTCGCGGTCGAGTTCCGCGGGAGTGGATTATCCCTTCTCCACCTCTAGTATACTCAAACTGAACGTAAGTAATTACTTTACGGTCTTCACCTACGTTTATTGTCATGACCTTCCGAAAGCCTCCATCATCCCAATTAAAAATATCTTCTACAAGGGTACCCTCGCCATGGAAGCTCCTACAAAATCAGATTTTCTTATTCGAAATTCCTGTACTCTAATATGCATTCCAATGGAATTAATTACAAGGGTACACTGGCCATGGAGGCTCACAAAGTTTTCTCCATCTCTCGTAAACTTAAACTCTTGAGATCCTGAATGTATATTACTATGAGAAAATCTTTTACTTCTCCCGTATAGATTGAGAACTCAAGGTTGAACAAGCGTTGCTCCCACATTCCACATTCTCATACGATCCCTTGTGAAGAGTCGATTTAGTACCGCTAGCCACACACAAAAAGAGTGTCTAGGCGTCGCGTGAGTAAACCATCCTTCTTTATACCAGTTGATTTGATAAAAGCTTATGTATGCTGGGCTAGCGTTGGATATATATGCCAGTATCTAGTGTTGGGATTTTTTATCCGAGCCGAACCGGTTTTTGGTGCAAACTTGGTTCAGTAGTCGAGTCGGTTCAATTCGGAGAGATTTAAAAATAGGTTCGGTTTTTAGTTCGGTAAACTGAACAGAACGATTAACCGATTTTTTAAAAAGTAAACCTAAATTATACCAAATTTTTTGCTTAAAACCAAATAATAGGTTCACTTCGGTACAATTTCATTAACCAAAATAAACTGATAACCAAACCGAATCAAACAGATTATCTATTCGGTTAGTTACTATTAGATTTTTCAAAAATCGAGACAATGAACCGTTTAAACCGAAATAACCGAACTCACAGGCATTATCTATAAAGGAACAAGCAAGCGTTTAGTGTTCTAGACATGCATACCTGACGGACATGCAGACATAGAGAAACAATCGTTTAGTTTTTTTTTTATATATTATAATTTATAAACCTCAATAGAACTAAAAAGTTTCACCTTTATCTTCTTCTGGATCACAAGGTATTTTATGCACCCAAGGGCTGGAATCGATAGCTCAACTAGAACTAAATGAAAATAGATATTTAACGATGAGAACCGATGTTAAGACAAATGTGAACTTATTTGACGGGAGTTTAGCAACGTTCATAGATAACAAAGGATTTAAAAAAATATATAAAAAAATGAGTAGTTTCAAATATCGATTTGTAATTTGAAATTGTCCTTGAATTATCCTCTTGCATGCATCTCAATCAATTCAATAAGCATACTTAAATTAGGTTAATTCTCTATGATTCAAGTCTTGATTCATTTGGTTGTTTAATCATTCTTATCAAAAGATTTTCATTCTTTTTACGACAAGTTGGATGTTATGAATCTGCATGCTAGCTTGAGAATGATAGAAGGAAGTGTTTCGAGAGATCTTTCTCTAATATTTTTATGTCTATTTATTTTGGGAAGCCATACGTGAAGTGAAGTCGTGAACCTTAAATCAGAAGCTCATAATTAATAGTTTTTCTTTACATACTAACTAAAAATGCTTTCATTCACTTATTTCTTAGAAAAAATTCTATATATCATTTTAACCTTAAATTTCTTTATCTAAAAGAATTCAAATTAAAAAAATTGTATACTCCGATTATTGAAATTACACTGAATATTGGATCCAACTATCGAAGTTCCCAACCGGCTCTTCTGTTCTTTAGCAGGAATATCGATAATCAACTCTTTTTGAAAAAATGAAGATAATCAACTTAAACATGTTCAAACTCATAATCTCTATAAAATATTAAGTAAACCAAATGCACAACTTCACATTAACTAAAGATGTTTTAGAAATAAGCTCAAGAACAAAAACCATACATATAGGTGTGCACTACTTTTGGTAAAACTCGATCGGGTGAACAAAATAAATTTACAGTTTACTAACACGAGTTGAATACGAAAATAAATATTCTATAAAAAGAATGGAAAACATACATTTTCATGTGAATCTGAATCGCTACTTTTTACCCATTTATTCTTTATTTGGTGAGTGCAGTGAAATTTTTATTGGGGCAATATAAAACCATCCTTAAAGGAAAAAAGGGTCACAGAAGTTCAAAGAAGTAATGATGAAGAACTCACAAGCATGCCCATTATTTTAAATTCTCTCCTTTGCTGCTTCAAAATGCTTTAAAAAAACAGAATAATGAGATAAAACTATACTTTTATAATTCCCTCTTCTTTATTTTCTTACTTTTTTAGAAAGTTTGTGGGGAAACAAAATCAATTTCCAAACAGGTACGTCGAATAATCATTATAAGGTTTATTCGATAGAGACCTCGATCCAAAAAAATAATATCACGTTGAGATTCTAATGTGTATCAAATAATATTGTTTTGACACATTTTGTCTCATATAACTGGTTATTTTCTTCTTTTACTTTATTTGTTGTTAATGGATCTCGGAGAATATACATAGTCACGTAGTCAATTTCCACTTGTTACCAAATCAACTGTGATCGCATGCATTCCTACGGAACTTTGAGTTAAATAGTTTGGAACATCTTTAAAAACTGTATTTCTTTCACCTCAAAAATTTACTTTTGGAATTAAATTGTAGAATTTATGTATGATAACAAAACAATATTTGAGAAATAATTGAGATTCTGTCATCTTAAACTTGAGAATAATGAAATCTATGTCTACAAACAAATTATCTGTACCATGCAAAGAAATCATCTGTAGATTTAATAGAAAATAGTTTTTCACGATTTGAAAAGAAACCTTATCAAATATAAGTGGTCATGCAATTTTGTGCTTGTAATTTGAGTAATATAGCAAGTTAATTTGAGAATGATCAGATTTGTTGTTTAAGAAAGAAAAAAACCTATAAGGATTATCAAATTTATTGTGTCGAAAAATAAATCATCTATTGCATGCAAATAATTAAGGTGGCAAGAAAATCTTTAAATCCAAATAATTCCTAACGTCAAATCATTTGTCTGCTGCAATTTAGATGCATTGCATGTGTACTGGTTATATCGCAACGAGCTTTAACCATATTGAATTGCCATTATTTAGCTATTTTGGCTTGTTGCTAACAACTGATATTATATTATCGCGTATATGTATGCAAGAAGAATCAACCGATCGTCAAGGATATATTAAAGCCTGCTCATGTTATGTTTTCCATTCTTTGCTAGAGAATATTTTTATTTTCGTATTCAACCTTAAGGTAGTAAATGTAAATCATATTTTGTTACAAAAGTTAAAGTAGTGGTCGGAAAACACTAGTTTCCTTTTATTCGCATTACAAACAAAACAAATAAATAATAGGTTTGGACTGTTCGAAGAACAGAGTGTTCTAAGGAAACAGAGTAATTGCAGTCAAACACCTATTTTATGTAGCTAAATTATTTTTTCTATTTTAATATAAGGTGCTAGAAAACACAAATCCCTCTAATTAAAAAGTTGGATTTTATGGTCGTCAAGCCACAGCTAGGGACACTCTTTTTCTACTTAGCAGCAATCCCAAATTACCAAAAATAAAAATAAAAAAATGAAGGCCCACCGTTGAAAAATTAGAACATGCATGGAACAAAACCAAAAGCTAACTCAAAATATTCAAACTCTCATCTCTCTTCACTACTTTAGATATCTTTCTTCTCATTGTTGTATCTTTTCACTACATTAAATTCCCACTTTTTCACACACGAACACATGTGTAATTTTTAGTTTTTGGTTTCAAGTGTTCAATTGGTTTACATGGAGAAAAATCAGAAAATAACATTTTTTTATAATACTATACATAACATAGCATATGATCGATTGCTCTTATAGAAACTAGAATCAGTGTTTCAAAAGAGGCCAATTCAGATCAAAATGTCTTGAAATTAGCCTTCTCTCACTACTACTCTCATCACTTACGACGCCGTTTTTGTGGAAACAAAAATAAAAATGAAAAGAATACGCTAAAACGACAAGGCCATTTCTCACAGCGTCTGAGTTGGTAAAACAGAGCAAAGCTCAATGGAACCGTAGTGAAGCAGCTCCTCAATCATTTGCTCGATATGATCTTCCTCCAATGGCCTAAAATTCTGTTGCATATTCGCATTTCCATCTTCCCACTTGATCTCTGTCGTCTCCGTTACTCCTCTGTTCAAATGACTTTCGTTAGCCGTCACACCGTCACTGTCCGCGGATTGTGATCTTGCGGTCTGCGTTTGCGTTTGTGTTTGCGTTTGCTTGGTCATTTGAAGAGAAGCCATGTAGCATTTGTGGAGTTTAGCGGTAAGAGTTGCTGATAGAAGCTTGGAAGAGGAAGTAGGAATGGCATTAGGGTTGTATGGGAAATTAGTACGAGCTCTCGGGCCACACATTAGCCTAGCCGCCTCGTCGTAGGCCCTTGCTGCATCCTCCGCTGTCTCAAACGTCCCTAGCCAGATTCTTGTTTTCCTAAAAAAAACAAAAAAAAAACAAAAAAGTTTAGCATTACTCAAATAAAAAGCGACCGAGGGTAATTTCGTAATTTGAGAGGATGATGAGGGAGAGTTTTTACAAGAGAGGGTGACGAATTTCGGAGACCCAAGAGCCCCAATGCCTCTGTCTAACGCCTCGAAAGCGTTGTTGTGGTCGTGCCATTAGTGTGAATGGTAAATGGAAATAGGGTTTCAGGTGAGTTTGGTGTGTTTGTGGAAATGTTTTGAAAGAAGAAAGAATGATGAGAGTGAAGGAGCGTTTTTGGAAGAGTGAAGGGTAGCTATATAAGTAGTGTTGGCTTTAGCTTCATGAGAGAGAGAAATGTTTTTGTGTTAAAATTTTCTTTGGCAATAAACTGGCAATCAATTTGGTCCTAAATTGGACCCACACCATTACCAATACGACTCAGAAAATCTCATGGATTTTGTTTGATGTGAGAGAGAGAGTTATATTAATTTATTTAACTTAAAGTATTCTTAAATTTACTTCATTTGTTGTATTCGAAGTTGCTGCGACATGGGCAAATGGATTATCTAATTCTGTCACATATTATAGTGAAAATTGAAAGCTTCGAAACTACATGCTAAACTGTCGGAAAAGTGTTTTTTTTATTTAGAGATATTTTTTGGAAAGTATTATCGTAATTTATCTAAAAGTTAAAATAGAATTTAAATTATGAATTAACAAACTTATCACAGTTTTTGTTAGAATACAAAATTACAAATGTTCAATAGTTTCATATGAATTTATTTCTGTAACAAAAGCTAATTTTTTATCAACAAATATAAATTAATTAAAACGGTTTAGAAATCAAACCTAAGATAATTTAATCCAAACCTTTTTCTTTTCCTTTTGTCCCAAGTTACACATATTATACTTAGACAATTATAGTTATAATATCCTAAGTTATGGGGTATTTTTAAGATAAAACTAATAAATAGCTCTAAATATAATAACAACCCTACGTATATAGCATATATATTTATCAATTATTTTAATTTTCCCATTGTGAACAAGTTGGATCCAAAGAGATTTGGCTGCGGTGAAACTTCAAACCCACTGTACCTATTTTCACATGGGTTTGATCATCACAACATGTCTCTATATCATAGATACTGCCAAATTTTTCCCCAACTAATTAATAATAACGATAAATAATTGGAAAATATATAGTTTGATAACTAGCGAGACTCTTTCATCACCATTCTTCACCCATGTGAGCCTTTGATAATGACTCAATCAAACACCCAAAACCATCTTCGATTATCATCTTCTCTTTTCCCTTCTTTAATATTATTTTGTATTGTTATTATTGAAACAAACCTTAATGTATTGTCATCATACCCATGATTTCTGAGTGTACAGTTTACCTACGAGTCTGCGACCTATTAAAAAAAAAACTCTAATACATTATTTTTCAATTAAAAACATAGGTTTAATAATTAATAAATATGTGATTATGCCCATTACTGAAACTTGGAGAGGGAATTAGTATAATATTGCATAAACTTATCTACAATTTTTAGATAGTAGTATATGTTAATTGTATAGGGAATGTCACATAGTAACCACTTCTTATTTGGGTTTATATATGGATGTTTTTGTTTGCCAATTTATCTTTTGTTCGACAAAGTTTCATCAAATAAAAGTAAAGGTTATGTCGATCATATTCAGTCGCACGCATATTTAAAAAAAAAATAATCTCCAATTGAGACTATATCCTTTTAGAGTCAATTATAATTGGAATAAGAGGTAATAGAAGAATATGTTGGGCAAAAGAGTGTGTAGGTAGAATGGATACATCAAAATAACAAGTGCCAAATATTATTAGTTCAATCCAGTATCAAATTGATGAAAGAATCCTAGACCGCAATTATGACGACAAGAAAAACAACTAGAGAAGGTCATTAACTTTTTATCAAATAATTGATCATTTTCACCCTACTAATAATCATTCTTAACCCTAATAATTATTCAACATATGCTTTTTTTTGTCTGTATATTTGCATCCATGTCCATAAGAAAACGAAAAAAAAGAAAGTAACTTATCTCTCTCGGTGGTGTAGTAAAAGAAGGATGGTACTGAATGCTAATATCAGCAAGTTACATAATGGAAATATATATGTACCTTTGAAATAACAACATTACTACAACTGTAATTTTAATTAAACAAAAATAATTTTGATATGTCTAACATATTCGCTTTTACTTAGGTAACTATTCTTTGTTTCATACGTGGTTTAATTGTATTGGTCGATCAAACAATATAGCAAAGCATGTGAGGGTGAGAAGCTAGCTAGCTATAACAAAGACTGTTTTTATTTTAAGTTGCATTGAGGATTTTGTCTCTTTGCTACTATTTTGGCACGTGTGAGTAGTGATGACTAATCTTCCAAGTTTCAACTAGTACCATACCTCTGAAAGAGAAAAAGTATTCAATATCTATCTCCCAAATGCATGGCAATGAACAACAACAAAATAAATACACAATGTTCATTAAAAAATAGATTAAACAAGGTATCATCCTTATAAATTGTAATTGAAGCAAATTTGTCAGATTTACACACACAAAATGTGCTACGGTTTTGCAACTCTTATAATATGAATTTAACAACTAGATCATTCGTTAATTATGTCTAGATTGTTTGTCTTTATAGCATAGAGGCTCATCATATGTTTGGTGACTCATATTATATAACTTATCTTAATTGTTTTTTTTTTTTTGTCGACTTGGAGATAATGAGAAACTCGAATATATACAATTATCTTTAACCATAAAAAAGGAAAANATTTAACAATTAGTGTTTTGGGACTACATACAAAGTTATGGGAAAATCAGACAAGAATTATGAATAAATATGAGTAGGGCCTAGGTCGTAAACGCGTGACATGGGACCCAAAACGACATAGATAAACATGGGTGATGAAATGGTTTTGATTGTGATTCATGTCCTTTTCTTTCATTCAGCTGTAAATTAACTATATATACCAAAATCAATCTATTTTAAAAATTATTTTAAATAATCACACTCATATAATATATACTTTCTCGGTTCTAACATATAGTTTTGTTTTTTTTAACCGCGAACATATAGTTTTGTGCGTTGCATTCTAGTTACTTATATGTTAGCATACACATTTCAGATCAGTTAGTTTGAAGAGTAACTATTCAAGGTCACTTCTTTATGTTTTATGATCATCGATATTAAAACCATTAACCAAACAACAACTTCCTCCAACACTTGTTTGTGAAGTCAAACGAGTCCTTTAAATGTCATAGATGATTGAAAATGACTTTCTCTAGTCACACTATTTGCGCTGGCTCTAACTCTAAAATTAGGCGAAACCATACCGAATGAACAACGATAGATTACGATTGAACTCATATTCGGTTAAATATTATGACTGAATAAGATCCCCTAAGATAGATATATATACAAAGATTGGAGGGCATAAACATTAGCTAATAGTTTCATATCGAGATTGTTGATATATATAATTTCAGTTACAAAAATTAAAAAAAAATATGTAATTTGTTTTGGTAAAATGAAAGATAATTACTACTTATTTTAATTCCAAAAAATATTGTGACCCAAACAATATAATTAACTATACATGTGATTAAATTTGTAGATAAATGTGAAATAATAAGGTGACGTCCATATCAAAGACCGCCATTCTCTCGTCCCATTCCACACTCAGTCACATGCAAATATGGAGGGTCCATTGAATCCTCAACAAAAGGTCACAACAAGACTAATATTCTATAGAACAAATGTAGTTTTAATCATATAAAAACATTTAGTCATATATATATATATATATGATTATATTATATATTAAAATGGATTGGAGTTAATTCAACATGGACTTTGGAGGTTTCATCAGAGACATTGTTCCTCAGCTTGCATACACACATGCAGTATCTTTTGGTGTTATCTATGCATTTTTATGTTCTTGGTACAAGAGAATCTAATCTATGTTGACAAAATTTGGTTATTTTAATTTCGAAAACTGAAAGAAAACAAAATATTATCAAGTTTGTTTGCCTTTTTGTATATTATGTCGGAAGATCAAAAATCTCACAAACATAAAACCACAAGTACTTACTGGTGACTCTTGTCATTTCAGTTATATGGTTTGAATGTTGCTAATTTTTGGCACTACGCAACTAATTCCACAAAATGCATAACTGCTCAAAATTTAGATCGTTTTTCGATGAATTAAGCTAGGTTTGACTTTAAAGATCAAGATTTATAAGTTACGCTAACCAATCTAAGAAGTATAC
>Ga0041059_1001458_pt1 | contig 18687 bp, 6 predicted proteins | sample AraColnosormetaG_FD_56232 | JGI IMG/M metagenome (GOLD analysis project Ga0041059, IMG submission 56232) | Arabidopsis roots microbial communities from North Carolina, USA - Col MF nosort | ecosystem: Host-associated > Plants > Roots > Unclassified | place: USA: North Carolina | collected 2013-09-02
AAAAAAAAAAAAAAAAAAACATATAAAAATCTAATTACAATGAAGACTTTAGGAAATTTATGATTTTTTCAACGGTTTACGAATTGTTTGGCAAATAATTAAAAAAAAAAACTTCATAAACCACACGTTAGGAAAGAAAAAAGTGTGGTAATTTTAGAATGCCAATATAATTTAATTTTATGTAATCAAGATCCTTCGATCCATAATCTCTTTGGGTCATAGGCCTAAACATACTAAATTATTGATCTCCCGTCGCCGGGTAACTATAATTCTTTTGTTAATTTGATCATTGTTTAAAGTTGTTTACATACATGAACGGCTCACGTTTTCATGGGATAAAAGGTTTTCAAACACCAAACTATATTAGTCATTTTCTTTTAGCATATCCAAGTACAGACAGCCATCGATCTATATTAAACATGTTTATATAGAGGTGCGTGTTCGAGGATGCATGGGCATGTGTGTTCGTCATATGCACGTATATACGTACGTTCCACGCTCGGTTCAATGTATGAGGTCGTTTCCAAGAGACTGTCAAGTTTAGTTAGTGCGATGGGTCCGTCCATGTGCTTAAACTAATTAACTTATACTTATATCAATAAATAATTTATTAACTTTTTTTGTTGTTGATAAATACTATCGGCTGATCCGGTAAGTTTCGGTAGAAACAGACCGAAGTATTTCAGAGTGGACTTCTCCCCGAAGGACCACCACACTGTCTGTCCTGAGTTTGGAATGCTTTCCGACTAATGCCAAGGGTAATAATTTATTAACTAGAAATATACTTTTAAGAAAACGTATAATCCAACTTATTTTAAAAAATGTTTAGAAGAATTGAAAACTACACATTTTTGTAAGACAGAAAAACATCAAATAACAAAAGGATAACCAGTGAATCCATTTTGCAAAGTAGATATGATATCACAGAGGCCCTTGTATTTCTTATATTGTTAATTCGATATAATGAAAGTGAATGCACCATGCTAGCTTGTTTTGGATAATCTACATCCCATGATTTGGTGAAAACATTTATTTGTGAGCTTCCTTTTAGCTTATAATTGACATTATTAATAAAAAAAAGTTATAAGACAGAATACAAACATCAAATAACAAAAGAAGAAACAGCTAATCCTTTGCAAAGTACATATATAAATCACAGGGACCCTTGCTCTTTTGGAATCCCATCTTTGGACTATCTTTGATGATTTGGTGAACTAAATTAAACTGCAGATTGAAAGAAAGATATCTCCAATTGGTAGTTTCTAAAAAAAGGCCTTAGATAACGCTGATGGAACCTTTACATAGCCAAAACTTGGTCGGCAATGATCCTCAACTTTTTAAACATGAAAACCGAAAAAAAGAAAGCCAATGGACGTATATCTAGCAACGTCAATAAGAAATCGATTATCCTTTTCCAATGTTATTTAAATGACAAACTAAAGGCAGTGGTAGCTACTTTTTTTTTCAAACATTAGATACTCATACGATGCGGTCATTGACTGTTTTGCGTAGGTTAACAAGACTAGTTTATCTGGTACAAAAATGACCACCTAATTTCTATCATTATAATACATTAGAAGATCTCTTTTGTGACCACGAAATTCTTGAGTTTGCGGCACATGTGTTCTTTGAGTCAGGGATGATAAAATATTCATACTTTTTGCAACTAACCTCCTCCGACTGTCAGAACTAAAGCTCGGGATTTGGTACAACATCCCCTAAACCATTTATGTAAATTAAAGAAAAAAAGCTCTGGCTAAAAACATCTCTACGCATAAGTCATAAGACTCATAACTCATACTTATAAATAAAAACGAAAACAAAAGAAAAACTTATGCAAACACTTTATTGTATATGATGACCCGTTACATAATATAGATTCTGCACAGGTTTTAGATTTTTTCCGATAATACGCTATTTTACACGGTATCACACTATTTTATTAAGTAATTATGATATATATGTCACATCTAATTATTGATTTCACTAACGTTATCTTCTTCCAAAACCAAACTATTATTAAGTTAGAAATACAATCATGCAAGAATTTGTCGACAATAAAAACCATGCATGATGCATTGAATAAAAAATAATATCAAGATTATTTCCATCCTTGAAACATCTCATATCAAGAGTTTGCTTTTTGACACTAGCTGAAATCATGATTACGTCAAAATTTTTTTCACTTTTATTCGAATTTTTCGGCCCGCACGAAATCACAAAGTTACAACTTTACTTTTTAGCTAAAATCTAACATATGCAATATACGTTAGAGTTTGTATGTGTTTGCTTTGTTTCTTACAAAAGAGGTTGACAATGTTGGGTTTGTGTCCTACTCTTGTCTTGATGCCAGTTGTCTAAATGGAAAAATAACAAAAGTAAAAAATAAAGAAATATGAAAAGGACAAAAAATAGAGAAGCAACCAGTAAGAAACTAATAATTGCGAAAAAGAAAGAAAAATAAAAAAGAGAAACTAATAATTGAAGAAGAAAAAGAGTAATAATTATGGAAAAAATTGAAAGTAACCCATGTGGTTTTATGCACACGTGCAACCTTCTTACTCTCTTGTGTTTGTCTTAATGAGATAAAATTAGTTTTAAGTATGTACAGTATATAACTAAATGACTCACTATTTAAATACTTATACATCACCAAACACAGAATTTTAAAGACTTGAATTCAGATATATAGATACACATCGACAGTCATTAATGCAAATCACTATAACACAACATATATGGTTCAACATTTATTTAATATATTTTCTTATAAAATGTTTTCTTATACAATGTAAGATACTTTTTAAATATGCAGTCCAAAATTATACTGACAAGAAATTTGACTTTCTTAAATAAAAATACACTCAAAGCCGACAAAAAAAATTGTCTAAATTTTGGAAACAAAATTAGGTACTTAATTACATAGTTTAATATCACTTTAGCATATTTAATTAAACATGATATTTTAAAATATAGAATAGTTAGTACATGTTGTGGGAAAATAAAAACATAGCATAGTAAACAAAAATGATGTGATTATAAATCTTTTTAAGTTTGAAAGCTTAATCAGTTTTAAAGTATAATAATCTTAAAATAATATTCAAATCACAAAAAAATCATTACACTTTTACAAAAAAATATGTATGACTCTATTGAAACAAGAGTAACTTATTTTTTTTTTCCGTTACAATAAATTAAACTTTTCTTGAAAAAGAATAGATTTGATACTTTTCATTTGACATTACTCTCACAATTTTTTTGAACTGGTGAATTAATTGTGTTTAAACTTAATCGATTTATTAAGCTATCAAAAATTTTAAATTTTGAACCAAAAAAACAGCGAACAAAATAAATTTAGCAAACTCGGTGGCATAAACGTTGGGAGCGAGAATCTTGATTTTTTTTTGGTTATTTAAAGAAATAAAAGTATTAAATTGTACGTTTATACTATTACACTGTTTTAGCTACTTAGCTTAAAAAAATCATGTTTTTTTATAAGAACATAAATACGAGCTGAGAGAGAGAGAGAGTACACAAATTTGTTTCACATTCCTCTAAATTCCAAACAAATTGTTTATAGAGACACCAATCTTCTTCTTCTTCTTCTTCTCTGACAAAGTTATGGGCGAACAACAAATCTCAGTTACAGTGCCTCGTGATAGAACTGATGAACAGGTTTTGATTTATGTTACTCAATTTTTGTTTCTCCTCTGTTTTACAGATTCTTGTTTCACACTCTGTTTTGCTCTGTTTTGGTTATAGAAAATCAAGAAATTGATGCATTTCTTGAAAATTTCCAGTTTTAGCCTCGACAGTGATTACTGTTCATTCCATTACCACTTCTCTCATCTTCAAACATTGTTGTGTGTTTTGTTTTTTCCTCAAATGAAATCTCTGTTCTGTGAAACACATTAGAATCACTCTGTTCATAGTTAGTTTTAAATGGTTTAGAGATCTGTCATAGAATTCAAGATCTTTCTGGATTTAGAGATGATTAGTGATCGTTATTTTCTTGTAGGCAATCTTGGCTTTGAAGAAAGGTGCACAGCTTTTGAAATGTCGAAGAAGAGGAAACCCAAAGTTTTGTCCTTTTAAACTCTCAATGGTAAGTTTCTTTTGATCTTTCAATCATTTATCTTTCAAGGGTTTTAGTAAAGTTGTGTTCTTTTGGTCTTATGAAGGATGAGAAGTACTTGATTTGGTACTCAGGAGAAGAGGAGAGACAATTGAGATTGAGTTCTGTTATAACGATTGTTCGCGGACAAATCACAGTATGTATATATTCCTTTTGGCTCACTAAATAGTCTCTAGTTGAAGACGTTGATGATGAAAAGTGTTTCATTTTGTTCTTAGCCAAACTTTCAGAAACAAGCACAATCTGATCGAAAGGAACAGTCTTTTTCACTCATTTATGCAAATGGAGAACACACTCTTGATCTCGTAAGCTTTAGTTATAATGTTTGAACAAATAGTTTTCAAGATTAGGAGATTTGATAAATGGTGAATATATTGTTGGTGATGTAGATATGTAAGGATAAAGCACAAGCAGACTCATGGTTTAAAGGTCTTAGAGCTGTGATAACAAAGCATCATAACATTAGAAACTCTGTGAATCATCGGAGTAGTAGGGGAGCTCAAAGTTGCATCAATAGTCCTGCGGGTTTTATGCGAAGGAAACAGAATCTTGGACTTCTTGAAGAGACTCCTGACGTCACTCAGGTAACTAAAAGACACTTTCTTTAACCATTTATATATTGTTTTCGATTTCTTGATGTATCTTGTTATGTTCTTGAAGATACGTAGCTTATGTGGAAGTCCATCGACGTTACTTGAAGAGCGGTGTTTGTCGAACGGGTTGTCATGTTCTTCAGATAGTTTTGCTGAATCTGATGCCTTGGGTCCAGTTTCTTCTTACTATGAAACAGATTATGATTTCAGGAACTCGGATTGTGATCGTAGTACAGGTTCAGAACTTTGCAGGTTTTCATCACAAAGATTTGCTGCTTCTCCTCCTCTTTCTATCATAACACAGCCGGTTACAAGATCCAATGTCCTTAAGGACATTATGATATGGGGAGCTATAACGGGTCTTATCGATGGATCGAAGAATCAGAACGATGCGTTGTCTCCTAAGCTTTTGGAATCTGCTACGATGTTTGATGTACAGAGTATATCTCTAGGTGCAAAACATGCTGCGTTGGTTACAAGACAAGGTGAAGTGTTTTGTTGGGGGAATGGAAATAGTGGGAAGCTTGGACTTAAAGTTAACATCGATATCGACCATCCGAAACGCGTTGAGTCTCTTGAGGATGTTGCAGTTCGATCAGTGGCTTGTAGTGATCATCAAACGTGTGCTGTTACGGAATCTGGTGAGCTGTATTTATGGGGAATTGATGGTGGAACCATTGAACAGTCAGGAAGCCAGTTCTTGACTCGGAAGATATCCGATGTTCTTGGCGGATCTTTGACTGTTTTAAGTGTTGCTTGTGGCGCGTGGCACACGGCAATTGTGACTAGTTCTGGTCAGCTTTTCACTTATGGTAGTGGAACTTTTGGAGTTCTTGGACATGGGAGTCTTGAGAGTGTTACAAAGCCGAAAGAAGTTGAGTCTTTGAGACGCATGAAGGTCATATCTGTCTCTTGTGGACCGTGGCACACGGCTGCTATAGTGGAAACCGCGAACGACCGGAAATTCTACAACGCCAAGAGTTGTGGAAAGCTGTTTACTTGGGGAGATGGCGATAAAGGACGGTTAGGACATGCTGATAGCAAGAGAAAGCTTGTGCCAACTTGTGTTACTGAACTCATTGATCATGATTTCATAAAAGTCTCTTGTGGATGGACTTTAACTGTTGCTTTAAGCATTTCAGGAACGGTTTATACAATGGGAAGCTCGATCCACGGACAGTTAGGATGTCCGCGGGCAAAGGATAAGTCGGTAAATGTTGTTTTAGGCAATCTAACACGACAATTTGTCAAGGATATTGCTTCAGGTTCACATCATGTAGCTGTTCTAACTTCATTTGGAAATGTTTATACTTGGGGAAAAGGCATGAATGGACAACTTGGTTTAGGTGACGTTAGAGATAGAAACTCTCCTGTTCTTGTTGAGCCTTTAGGTGATAGGTTGGTAGAAAGTATAGCTTGCGGGTTGAATTTGACGGCTGCGATCTGTTTACACAAAGAGATCTCTTTGAATGATCAAACCGCTTGTAGTTCTTGCAAATCAGCTTTTGGATTCACAAGGAGAAAGCATAACTGTTACAACTGTGGTCTATTGTTTTGCAATGCATGTAGTAGCAAGAAAGCGGTAAATGCTTCGTTAGCACCGAATAAAAGCAAGCTTTCTCGGGTTTGCGATTCTTGCTTTGATCATCTATGGAGTATAACAGAGTTTTCAAGAAATGTTAAGATGGATAATCACACTCCGAGGATGCAGATGGTTACACGAAGAGTATCTGAGGATTTGACAGAAAAACAATCAGAGAATGAGATGCAGAATCTTCCACAAGCTAATCGATCTTCGGATGGACAGCCTCGATGGGGACAAGTCTCTGGTCCTTCTCTGTTTCGTTTCGATAAGATTTCGACAAGTTCTTCTTTGAATCTTTCAGTCTCAGCAAGGCGAACATCTTCAACGAAGATTTCAACCTCGTCTGAGTCGAATAAGATCTTAACCGAAGAAATCGAAAGGCTAAAAGCCGTGGTAATTAAACTACTTCTTTTTGTTTTCTTACCTGTAACAATAGTAACACATTAGACACTAAAGATACATTTTTATGAACATGTAGATAAAAAATCTCCAGAGGCAGTGTGAACTTGGCAATGAGAAGATGGAAGAATGTCAACAAGAGCTCGACAAGACATGGGAAGTTGCTAAAGAAGAAGCAGAGAAATCGAAAGCTGCTAAAGAGATAATAAAAGCCTTGGCATCGAAGGTAAAAGATACATAGTTTTTTTTAATCTTTCTGTTTTTGGTTTGTTATGTGACCGACATTTTCACGGTATCTTTGCTTGCAGCTCCAAGCGAATAAAGAGAAACCGAGTAATCCTCTGAAGACCGGCATTGCATGCAATCCTTCTCAAGTCTCACCAATCTTTGATGACTCAATGTCCATTCCATACCTCACACCAATCACCACAGCTCGTTCACAACACGAAACCAAACAACATGTAGAGAAATGTGTCACGAAATCCTCGAACCGTGACAGCAACATTAAGCTATTAGTAGATGCATCGCCAGCCATCACAAGAACAGGGTATCTCCAAAACGAAACACAAGACTCGTCAGCAGAACAAGTTGAGCAATACGAGCCCGGTGTATATATAACTTTCACGGCCTTGCCTTGCGGTCAGAAGACGCTTAAACGCGTACGGTTTAGGTAAAAAAATGTTAATGTGCTTTTAAGTGTTTATATAGTTTGAAGTACGCTTAAGTATTTATATGATTGGTTTCTAACTTTGGTTGCAGTCGGAAGAGGTTTTCAGAGAAGGAAGCACAAAGATGGTGGGAAGAGAAGCAGGTTTTGGTCTATAACAAGTATGATGCTGAAATATGAAACTAACTTTTGAGTTTACTTCTTCGAATGTATTTTAATTCATTTTGATGTTTGTTAGTGAATATATGTAATGCAGAAAAATTTCTTTATTTAAGAAAAAATGAAAAAAAAATACTGGGAAAAAAATTCCAATATATGATTAATAAAAATATTTTAATGATCATCTAGGAAATATATATGCGAGTTAAGAAAAATGTTTGTGATTTTGAGCAATGAAGAAGACTTGCATAGTATGTAAATGTAAGTAGAAATATATCTAACATGCTATCTTCAAAATGCGATTGGTTCAATATTACCATTGAGGCATTGACCACGAGATAGAAAATAAAATGATGTATATCAAATATAAAACTTTCATTCTATATTATAGAAAACGTAATAATTGACTATGAAATGTGGCTTAAAATGTGTGAAAACAGTGAGAAAGCATCTCAAAAATTAACAACGTAAAAAATAGTTTACTTATTATGTTTTCTTAAAACCTTACATTAAGTTCTAGTTGTTGAAAATTCCTTATAAATATGTCAAATATGTCACGTCCTTACGTTGGTCGATGCCAAAAAATATGACGAGCAAAAGTTATTAACTAGTATAGGTTTATACATATATATCCGTTTTTACAAGCAAAAATAGTTATCAAATTGTCTTTAATTGGTTACTTTTAATATTTTCACTAGGAGCAAAACTGATAAATGAAATTGACAAATATCTAGTCTATATGCATAAACACGTTACGCATGGATGAACAAAAATAAACATGTTTAGATGAATTATAATGAACGTGAGTTTTCCAACATTGAACATGATACCGAAAAAGCTTATTAAGAACGTTACTGAGAATCAAATTTACACGGAAATATATAAACACATTAAAGTAAAAAGAAAAGTTAAAGTGGAAAATATGTTGTGGGGTTTGCAATTGGCAACCGACCCTAAATGCTTTTTCCAGCTTCTTTTACATAATTTTAATCTCTTTTTGTCTTTCTTACAATTTCATCACTGATCGATCGAATTCAAACCCTTATGTTACGCTTCTTTCTTATATAACTGTCTCTTCATATTCTCACTCCTTCTCCTCCCTCTTCTCCTTTTTCTCTCTTAAGTTCTATAAATGTTCATATTTGTTTCTAGCTAAGAAGTTTGTATAAGGCAGTGGACATGGCTCCTGTTTCAATGCCTCCAGGTTTCCGGTTTCATCCAACAGACGAAGAGCTTGTCATATACTACCTCAAGCGAAAGATTAATGGTCGGACTATTGAGTTAGAGATAATACCCGAGATTGATCTTTACAAATGCGAACCTTGGGATTTACCTGGTATATTTCTCTCTTTGCTTCTTTTTTTTCTTTTTCATAAGATGCAAATCTATCATTTTTTTTGGTCATCCGCAAGTATTTACCATGGACGAAGGTATAAATTTATGATTCTGCATCGTTAGTACATCAACATGTTGTGTCTCATGTTAAAGAAATTTTAAATGAGACCATACCATAGCAACCGAAGGAGAAGACTCTATCTGGTTCTTTTCTAATATGTCATAATCATTTGATTGATATGCTTAGTGTAAGATCATTTTTTTTTGGAATTTAGTAAGAATAACGAAAAATAGATTCATTTTTCTGAAAACTACATAATGTGAAACTAATGTTTGAAAGGGTAACCCTTGAGAGAAGAGACACTTGACGTCCTTTCTTTTTCGAAGATAGATGTTCTTTCCCTCTTTTTCCTTAACATAATATAATTCCCATTTTATTTTCACATTTTTACGTACCAAGTTATGTATCTCTAGTCACGCATCGAACTTGGAATCGAACGTGAATGCTTTATCAACTAAATAATCTTTAATAATTATGATCCCAACTTTATGTTAGAATAAAATTTAAATGGACCCACCCTTATCTTTAGTCTTTAAAAGGATTGTAATAAAACCGAGAGATGCGGTGGTGACTAGTGTGAGACAAATTCGGAAGACCGAGTCAAAAAAGGTAAGAAGATTGAAAAAAAAAGATAATAAGTAACTCACAATAATTTCACATGTGCTTTAGGGTTTTGGAAGCTTCTCATTCACCTTCAACTTTTTGTTTTAAATATAAAACAATCTAATGTTCTCTTTATTTGTCTTTTCTTTTTTAATCTTTTGGATTCTCATGACATGTTATGGAATCTTTAAGTAGTGTGTACAAATTAAGATTGGATATAATTTATCTTAATTGTATGATCCTTGCAGGGAAGTCCTTGCTGCCAAGTAAAGACCTAGAATGGTTCTTTTTCAGTCCTCGAGACCGGAAATATCCAAACGGATCAAGAACAAACCGGGCGACCAAAGCAGGTTACTGGAAAGCCACCGGGAAAGATCGTAAAGTGACTTCACATTCACGGATGGTTGGAACAAAGAAAACATTAGTTTATTACCGAGGAAGAGCGCCTCATGGCTCTCGTACCGATTGGGTCATGCACGAGTACCGTCTTGAAGAACAAGAATGTGACTCTAAATCCGGTATACAGGTAAGCTAACTTTTAAAAAGGTTATCAAAAGATTAAGATTCTTAACTTGAATATAAACCAATGTATAAACATTTCAGGATGCCTATGCACTTTGTCGAGTATTTAAGAAGAGTGCTTTAGCCAACAAAATTGAAGAACAACACCATGGTACGAAGAAGAACAAAGGAACGACTAATAGTGAACAATCTACTTCTAGTACTTGTTTGTATTCTGATGGAATGTATGAAAACCTCGAAAACTCGGGGTATCCAGTCTCACCTGAGACAGGAGGCTTAACTCAACTCGGTAATAATTCGTCGTCGGATATGGAAACGATAGAGAATAAATGGAGTCAGTTTATGTCGCATGACACGTCCTTCAACTTCCCACCTCAGTCTCAATATGGAACAATCTCATATCCTCCCTCGAAGGTAAAATTTAAACTATATATCTCAAAGAAATACAAAATTAAAATTGGTGAATATGTAACCTTTTGTTTTCAAACTAATCTCTTATCCATTGAATTCTCCTCATATAATAGGTTGATATAGCGTTAGAGTGTGCAAGACTACAAAATCGTATGTTGCCACCAGTACCACCACTTTACGTAGAAGGTCTCACACACAATGAATATTTTGGAAACAATGTAGCTAACGATACAGATGAAATGTTGAGCAAGATTATAGCATTGGCTCAAGCCTCACATGAGCCACGAAACAGTCTAGACTCATGGGACGGTGGTTCTGCTTCCGGGAACTTCCATGGAGACTTTAACTATTCCGGAGAAAAAGTCTCATGCCTAGAGGCGAACGTGGAGGCTGTAGATATGCAAGAACACCATGTGAATTTTAAGGAAGAAAGACTTGTTGAAAACTTGAGATGGGTAGGAGTATCAAGCAAGGAACTTGAAAAGGTAGTGATATTTTACAATGTTAAGTGCAAAATATTTTATGTGTTAATATATATGTTATCAAATATAAGTATATGTTTGATTTATTCTACAAATTTCAGAGCTTCGTTGAAGAACACTCAACGGTAATTCCTATAGAAGATATTTGGAGATATCATAATGATAATCAAGAACAAGAACATCATGATCAAGGTAGCTTTCACTTCGCGATTTCTACATTTGGTTGTCTTTCTTGACATCTCTGGATTTGATTTTTTTGTTTTGTTGTTGTTGAAGATGGTATGGACGTTAACAACAACAATGGAGATGTGGATGATGCTTTCACACTCGAGTTTTCGGAAAACGAACATAACGAGAATCTTTTGGACAAGAACGATCATGAGACAACGAGTTCCTCATGTTTTGAGGTGGTAAAAAAAGTTGAGGTTAGCCATGGATTGTTTGTCACAACTCGTCAGGTAACCAACACATTCTTCCAACAGATAGTACCATCGCAAACCGTTATAGTTTATATAAATCCGACGGATGGCAATGAGTGTTGTCATAGTATGACATCAAAAGAGGAGGTTCATGTCCGTAAAAAGATAAATCCGCGAATCAACGGAGTAAGCTCAACAGTTCTTGGACAATGGAGAAAATTCGCGCATGTTATTGGCTTCATTCCTATGCTTCTATTGATGCGTTGTGTTCATCGAGGTAACTCTAACAAAAACAGAGGCAGTGAAGGTTACTCGAGGCAGCCTACGAGAGGAGATTGTAACAATCGGGGAACAATACTCATGATGGAAAATGCTGTCGTGAGAAGAAAAATTTGGAAGAAGAAGAAAGAGAAAAATATGGTTGACGAACAAGGTTTTCGGTTTCAAGATAGTTTCGTATTGAAGAAGTTGGGGCTTTCTCTTGCTATCATCTTAGCTGTTTCTACCATAAGTCTTATTTGAATACTGAGGTTCAATATATCATATATGGCTTTTCACTTTTCTATTGTACTCCCATTTGCCTAGGTCGTATTTACTCTCATTTGCTTTTTCCATTTCTCTAAAGTCGTCTAAACAAAACTAGATTTGGTTATTTTCTGTTTATGTATTAAGTGATATGATCTCTCCGCGGGTTGAACGATCAGTCTTCTGTCTGGTTTTTATTATTATTATTATGTTTGCATGCACGTAAGACGGTAAGAGCAGATTATACGAACATTAACAATTTAGCCATCTTGTATTTCAGTATTTTAGTCACTATAGATATGTGAGTAAGTTTATAGTCATTTTCATAATAACTTGTTTATTATAACGATTGCTGTTCCATGTTTTGCAATGTATAGATCATCAAAAATTACTATCGAGCTATTTTGTTCTTGAATCTTGACAGATAATATTTAAGAATAACCTATACGGTTCAAACTGTCGGTTTCAATATTAAAACAAATGTGAATGGAAGATAGAGAGAGGAAAAAAACCTCTCTTACAAAAGAATCTAGGTGCGTCAGAGAAGCTCGCCAATCTCATGGAGCCAAGATTTGCTTTCCTGGCTCTTAATAGTTTGTATGGATCGGCGATTGAAACTTCATTATTCTCTCCCAAACAAAACATAGAATAAACGAATGTGTCTAACGCTGAGTGAAGAGGACTAGACGGACTTGCCCCGTCATAATATGCATATTACGATACGTTGCAACATTAACAATGTCGTGAGTATGCATATCTCATAACATACCAAATATCGATACGTTTCAACATTGAATTTTTAATATCTTAGTCATTAGCAATTAATAATTAAATCTTCTTTTATATGAACAAATTTATGATTTACAAAAAAAATAGATGTTATGTTTCCATGGATCATGTTTTCAAGCTTGACCGAAAACAAGCTGCTAAAAAGTGTCATAAAAGTTTGGTACTAGTACAACTAGGATTTTGTAACTCTAGCACAAGAACCAGTTCAAAAGATGATTATGCATACTGGATTTTTATAGATATTGTTGATTCTTGCATGGCAATCAAAGAGTTTGGCAGCTAGGTATACCTTTAGGGGTGATGTCGACACCTCTCATCTAGCCTTACTTGCTGAAGTATAACTACAATTGAATCTCACTCCCCCTACCAGAAACTGTTTCCTTCCTCATCTTCATTAGGATCAGATCGGATCACAACAACAAACTTCGTCGAACTCAACCACGATGGACAGTGGTGGCTGAGGTTCGTTGCCTGTTTTAGGGTTGAAGATTGAGATGCGTTAAGTGACTTGTGAGACTTTAAGTAACACACAACGACATAATTTAGGGTACTTGGGCCTTAATGGGCTGGATTGGAGTGTTACAATATACAAAGTTCATCGGAAGTTTAGGTTTATTTTAAAAGATGTTCAATGTGGATCCTAATTTCATGCGTTTTAAAATACTTTAAACATAAATCCCAACCAAAAACAAAAAACTCCCAATATCCTTTGAAATTTACAAAGTTCTTTGAAAGTTTAGGTTATTTAAAACATTGTTCCGTTGAAATATGGATCCATTAATTTTCATGCGTCTTGGTAAGATGTATCATATTATGGATATGGCTTTGAGCCTTTGACTTTATTCCTACTTTAAAGTTACAACTTAAATCCCATTTAACCAAAAAAAAAGAAAACAAGAACTCCCATATCCTTTGAAATTCAAGAAAAATTAATGATACAGTTGGTATATATCATTAACAATAATTACAACACCCTAAAATGATTATAATTTGCGTTATCTTTTACGATCTCAAATCTTGGAGTCGAGATTGTGGTAATGGGGATTGGGATGCACGTGGTGATACGTAATGGGTGTAGACAGAAAATCACAAGAAAGCGAAAGTGGTAACTATTGAAACACAAAGTGACAAATCAAATAATAGTCGCGTGCTTTCTTCACGGGTCACCTCCTCTATTGTTCTCACAATCAATCAAAACCTCACTTTCCAAATATTTTTTATATTTTTCTAATTTTTTTTTTGGTTGTGGTAAGAAATTATTTCATTGTGTTATAAACAGCATTGAGATCGATTTTTAAATTTCTTAAACGGAATTAACCAGAAATTTATACATTTATTTGTTTTTCACATGCTTTTGCAACCTTGACACAAGTTTCAATCTGTTTGAACTTCCATCTATAGGAATTGGAGAGACATAGGGATAATGAATCAATTGTCCGTATAAACACTATACTAAAATGAATACAAAAGGGTATTCACATGTATGAAGAATGTGAAATAGTGGTTGCATATACATTTACACTTGAGTGAGGATGTCCAGTGAGGCAAATATTCCATCTGAATTCCACAATTATTCTTAAATCAAACTAAAAACAAAAAGTACATTCCAACAGAATTCTAGCATATAGAAAAAGTTTATTTATTTTTGCCAACAACAATAATAAAATATTTCTCCCTATCACTCTCCACTCTATCTCTCTCCCTCTATGGAAAACCCACAGATATTTGTCTTGTGAATTCAAGAAGAGCCAATCTAAATTCAAAAAGGGTTAATTGTGATTTTGTCTTCTTTCTTCATCACCATTAACAGTGATAATGTCTCCATTGCCTTATAGTTCTTGGCCTCTGATACTATTGTTAGTATTGTGGTGCATGGTAGCTAGATTATCAAACGGAGCTTCCAACAATGTAAAGGTTGGAATCATTTCAAAGGTGGAAGATGCTACGAATTTCCATATCTATTATGGACAGACCTTTAAAGTCATCAAAAACGCCATTGATGGCAAGAGCTATCTCCTTATTCAGGTTCTTGCTCTTTTCTCATTAACTTATCTTTCATCTTTTTGTTTCCAAATGTATGGTATGGTTCGTGTCTGATAATTGAGGATAATATGTAGAACACTTCTAGAATGGCGGTTCGGACAAAGTATTGTACTTCCAGGATAAAGTCTTATGTGATTCCACTTCTAAATTACTCATTAGACACTCAATCTTCTCAAGGTATGTTCTGTTTTTTTCTCCCCTGTTTCATTCCTCTGTTTAACAAAATTCTGTTGTTTTAGATCTCTATGTTTTCTCTTATGCAGGAAGTGTTCCGGTTTCTTTCTTTGAGGTAAACACTCCTTTCTAGTATCTCAATACATAAGCTCTAGACTTTTATTGGCACTAGCCAAAAAATTCTATAGAAGACTAGGATCACACTTTAAAATGTACCAAAAAAAAAAAATGGATTTAGTTTTGATTATATGCAGTTACTTGGATTACTCGGAAGCTTGAAGGGAATAACATCGGATGAGGTAGTTTCACCGTGTCTTCTGAAACTGTGTGAGGCAGGGGAAGTAGTTAAGCTTGACAAAGGTGAACAACTATCTCAATTCGCGGCGCATTTCATCAGCGATACTGATCAACCTCAGACTTGCAATTTTGCAAACTTTTTTCCACTTAGTGAAGGAACACCTCTTCAGGTGCCAATTATTATCTTTGCATAGTTCTAAACCTAACCAAAATTGATAACCATTACACATTTTGATATGAGGTTGTGCTGGTTTTGTAATCTTGAATAAGCGAGCGGAGTGGATCAAATTCCTTGGAGCGTTTACAAATCTTGAAACTAAAGCCAATCAAGTCTATGACTCGGTTAGTGACTATTTGTGATTCTCTTAGCAAAATCTGCCTACATGGTCTATTCTTGCTGTTTATAAAGTATGTTATGGAAACTTTAAGGTTAAAGCAAGCTATACTTGCTTGTCTCAAATGGCTGCCAACAAGACAAAATCCTTCAAGCCGATTGTAGCCTGGATGGGATATGATCAAAATGTAAGAAAACTTTCTTCTTCTTCTTTTTTGTCAAGGGTTGTCTCTAGCTATTTTAACTGTTTTGTTTCTTAAAATACGAAGATAAATGTCTGTTTATGGTTTCAAACTCATAACGCATAATTGTTTTTTCAAGGGAGGCATGTGGAGTTTTACTAAGGAATCACACAAGCTAAAGGTACGCATTTCAATATTTGACACTTTCAATTATTCCCTTAAATGCTTGGGAAAAGCTTTGGAACTGAACATGACAAACCCATACACAACAGTTTGTAGAAGATGCTGGTGGTGAAAATATCGACAAGTCTATTAACAAGGTCTCTTACAATGTCTCTGATCCTGATGATTTGGAAGCACTCCATGCCATTTTATGTGTAAGCTGGTCATACTTGTTTTGCTTTCATCTTTTTGATGACCAAAAACAAACTTCTTTTGCTTAGCCTCTACAATTCGATTGTTCAGACTGTGGATGCTGTGATCGATGAAACGCTATCATCTGACCCTCAAAACTACACACAGACAACGTTCTTGGCGAACATAAACGTGGATGATAACTCTTGTTTTGCGTTTCTTGCTAATCAAAGCATCTGGAGATATGACAAAAGGGTCAGAAACAGAACAACTCTTGGTAAGAAAGTTATAAGACATTGTTTTTTTTTTTTCTGTTGATTTGAGCTAAAAACCAGTGTCTTGGAAATTGTGAATGAGTAGACTGGTATGACGGAGCAATCTCGCAACCAAATCTTGTACTGGCTGACATTGTTGAAGCCTTGTTTCCAACGGGAAACTATACAACTTCGTACTTCAGAAACATTGCTAAGGTAACAAAGTCTAATCAACTCTATACTTTGACATTCTAAAATTTTAAAGCTCGTCATTTTTATTTTTTTAATCAACTCTATTCACCCCGTTTGGTTGTCCAAACACTCCAAACCACTCGTATCATTTTTCGTCTATTATAAGTTGCATAATTTTGACCACATAACTACACATGGCAGGGTGAAGGAGTCATAAACATTAGTCCGGATATGTGTGATAGAGACGCATCATTGCCGTTAGTTCCTTCAATTCCAGCTTGTGGATGATTTTTCTATACTTTCACAGCTCACCAAGTATTCCCCAACAAACGTCGAATGTAATATTTGACAATGATAGTTGTTAGAGATTTTGATTTTTGTCCAAGATAACTACGAATAATGAATTAGAAAAAAATGATTAGACTATTATGACAATGATATATTATGTATTATATATATAATTTGAACGTGAAAATAAGGTCTCGAACACCTCTTTGACGACCTCAAATGTGGAAAAAGCTTGAATGAGTTCAATACGAAATTTGAGTTGAAAGGTGATTCTACACCGGAAAATCTTTTTTGGTTGAAACTCAACTTCATACTATACTGTCCAAATTTCAATAAATTTGCATGGTAAGTAAGTTTACATCCCAGCAGATGATCTTTTAGATGCTTTTGCATGATAATCATATATCATTATTTTGCTTACTTGCATCCAAATGACAACCAAATAAGATAAAAAAAATACCCAAAACACAAAAGAATGATAAGAAAAGAAAAAACTAAAGAAACAAAAAGCTGAAATAAAAGTTATAAGAAGGTAAAAACGAATCATCATCAGTCACCATCTGGATTTAAATTGACGAAAAAAATAATTTAGCTCTGTTGGATTTATTGAGTAAATGAAGAGGGATACAAACAGTATGGATCAACCTTGTCGGTCAGTAGCTGAGATAAATCGTGGTTCGTGGAAATCACTCAATTCCAAATTTTTTTGAAACCTGACCACAAAAAAATGTTGAGAAGGAAAAGGACCCTTGCAATAATTTCCTTTCAATAATTGCAAGCGACAGATTATTTTTATTTCCAAAATTAGCCGCGTTTTACATTTAGGGGTGTTCCTATTTAATAAATTTTCATGACTTTAATAAAATCATAGAAAAATGAATGAATGAATGGTTTTAAACTATCTTGTAAATTTTCTCAAACAATTTTTTTATTTTGATGATATTTTTCATTATTTTATTTTGTGAAGAAAAGTATATAAAGTTATAAACCAATAACACAATAATTTAATTTATTAACAATCATAAATTCTTTTTGTTTTAATTGAATAACAAAAAAAGTTTTGTTAACTTTATAAAAGAAGAAATCCAATAACTTAAGATTTTAGATTATTTTTTACAAATATTAAACTAATATCACCAAACTTTACCAAAATTTTAAAAAATCTTGATTAAATAACAACAAATTCTACATAACATTTAAGTCATTAAAACTTTATTTAAATCACACACCAATAATTAAGTGACAAATTATTTTTCTTACTTTTTAGTTTTAGCCACGTTTTACATATAGTTCTTAAAATATGACTTGTTGATTCTCATTATTTTTCTATATATACATTATATCTTTGTGTATCCCTTTTCCCACACATAAACGTTCATTAAACACAAAGAATAACCAGACGAAGAAGAAGATGGATAATTTGGCGTTATGTGAAGCAAACAATGTTCCTCTAACTCCCATAACGTTCTTGAAGAGAGCTTCGGAGTGTTATCCGAATCGAACTTCGATAATATACGGAAAAACTCGTTTCACTTGGCCTCAGACCTATGACCGTTGCTGTCGTCTAGCCGCTTCTCTCATATCTCTTAATATCGGCAAGAACGATGTGGTATGTCACACTATCCTTACCTTATTTTTTCTCTGAACAGTTTTAGTTTTTTTAGAGATAGTCCGTTTATCTGAGATAAACATTCATTTGTATAGAGTATCTGTGACTGTACTTAACCCATAATTATGTGTTTAGGTATCCGTTGTTGCTCCAAACACACCGGCCATGTATGAGATGCACTTTGCCGTTCCCATGGCTGGAGCTGTACTTAACCCTATCAACACTCGTCTAGACGCAACATCCATTGCCGCAATCCTCCGCCACGCCAAGCCCAA
>Ga0041059_1001459_pt1 | contig 18677 bp, 12 predicted proteins | sample AraColnosormetaG_FD_56232 | JGI IMG/M metagenome (GOLD analysis project Ga0041059, IMG submission 56232) | Arabidopsis roots microbial communities from North Carolina, USA - Col MF nosort | ecosystem: Host-associated > Plants > Roots > Unclassified | place: USA: North Carolina | collected...
CGGTGAATGTTGGCGGTGGAGCTTTACCGGCGATGGCCACCGTGACGTAGACGGAGAGGAAAAGGAGAAAGATCCTTCCGGCCATTTTCATCGTTACTATTTTTTCTTTCTCAACTTCTCTTCTCGTGGTTATTAATTGTTACAAACAAATTGAAAATTGGTTATTTAAAGAGCTTTGAGAAATGTATTTTTGGGTTGATTCTATTTTTTATCCAACTCTTCTTTTACATCTGTTATTCTATTTTTAAGTTCTTTTCTTCCTCTTTCATTCTATTTTTAGGTTATTCCTAGTTTTTGCCATGTTTCTTAATTTGGTGGGTTCGGAGAGAATTGTGTGATACGAGAAAAAGGTCAACGCACATTTGTACATAGTCAATGATGGGCCTACCATGGTTTTATTTTGGGATGTGTAGTTTTGATCTAAATCACAATGGGTAAAAATACTAAAAATTGTTGTATGTTTGGGTCTAAAATAATTATATATTTTAGTCTAAATAATTTATTATTTTATGGATGATTTTTTGGATGTTGTGATATGAAGCTTTTTGATGGTTCATCCATGAACAATCATAATGGTGAATTTGATTGCAATTGCGCTGGGGCTTGCAAAGACTATGTATTGTTAGACCATCTACATTGGTAATCTCTCAAGAGAGTTTTTCACTATTAAAATAACAGAAATAATAAAAAGAGAAGAGAGAGTGTAGAAAGTTTCTCAAGTGAGAAACTATGAGATACTCTCTACAAGCCATCATTACATTTCTCTTCTTTTAATTGATTCAATTTTTACACTAAAATAAAAATTTAATCATATAATAAAATTATAATAAAATACTAATATTTTTCTTGTTCGAGAAACTTTTTGGGTTTCTCCTTGATGGAGATACTCTTAGGTTTTGTTAAACTCTACAACACATCAAGCTTAAACCTTTGCCATCCACACCAACTCACGGAAACAGAGTAAGCAAGATATAAAGAAGTAGAGGAAATAACAGAGCAGAATAGGAAGAAGAGGAGCACACAAGTATTTGTTCACAACGAAGGAGAAAGAGGGTGATTACAGGATAATACTAGTGAACGTCTAAAACTTTTCTCTAGCTAAAGACTCACTCTCCATCATGTACTACTTGAAAAACTACCCCAAAGCATATACAGTTATACTTTACAGTTTCTCTCACCCCTTATGATCTAATCTCCTTAGATCTACATTGCTTGTTCTTTCTCTGCTCCCTAGTGCAGCTTCCAGACGTTCCTTTTGAATTTACAAACGGACAAATTCTCCTTATTGGCCAACAATGCAGAGGCTATAGTTATCGTTGCCTTTACCTTGTATACTAGAAAATGTGAACATCAAGTTCTCATCTTCATATGTACAGTCCGTTTTCTGCATTCGAGTAAGCTTGTTGGAGGAGTGTTCTTCAGCTTTTGGGTGATTTGTCATCTTTATCTGTTTGCTAAAGGATTGATTGTGTTTGTGGTCGATTATTGTGTCTCTGCTTTGGGTGTATGATAATCCTCCTTCTGGTAAACAAGACTACGCAGTTTCAGTTTCCTTGATTTAGGGGTTTTCTTTGTTTGTGGTACAAGCCTTGTTTGTACGAACTCAGAGCTAATCTCCATCTCCTTGTATCAGCTGATTCAGACAAGACGGATACTAAGTTGCAAGTTTCTTAGATGCAAGAGTTATATAATTTGACTTTGCAGCTTGTATCAACTTATAGCAATTGAAACAGTCTTGTCACCATCAATGTTTTTAGATTATAATTTGTTTCATGCAAGTTTTTGTGAAAGATTTTTATGGAAGTTCATATATATATGAATACTACTGAAAAAAAAATCAACTTAAAATTCAAAGCAAAATCTCCACAAATAGATCTGTTTCATTATAGAAATACTTAAAAAAACAAGAAAAAAAACGTGGCAGAAGGAATTTAGAAGCAAAAACAGCTTCAATCTCTCTCTGATCCGCTTGCTACTTCACAATTGACTGACTCTTAAGGAAGCTTCAATGTTTTTTCTTTTAGACAGATTTGTTAGCAGAGAAGTCTTGAGTTGTCAGAAAAACAATAACTGTTAGAATTGTTGTGGAGAGGTGGCAGAGAAGATGTGTGAAGCAGACTGCTCGGATCATAGCTTGAAAACATGTCTTGAGAGAAGCTAGTGTTACCGACAGCATTACCATAAGTGTTCTGGTTGAAACCAGAAGAGAATTCATGTGGAACCGTGTTTGAGAGATTAGGATATTGTAGAACGTTGTTTTTGTTGATGATTTCACTCATCATACACATGTTCTGATCAAAACCATGAAGCTGATCCTGTCGCTGCATCAAGTGATTATTCAACCCGTAGTTATTCACTGCAGATGCTTGTACCGAAAGAAACGGTGAGTATTCTTGTGTGTTTGACACGCCAGGATGTTGAAAGTTGTTGTTGTTGGTGATGTTGTCCAAACACATGTTCTGACCAAAACCATGCCGCATCAAGTGATTCAGGTAATTGGAGTTGATTGGAGAGTGAAGCAGACAGTGGGAGTTGTGAGAGAGTAGCAGCATCTCCATGGTTGTACATATACGGCGAGAAGTTGCTAGGATTCAAGTGTTGGATCTGGTTCAGATACGATGGTGTTAAACTCTGATGCACCAAGTTTTTGTTTTGTTGTTTCTGCGACTCAACAATACGAAGCCTTTCTTGCAGAGTAGAAAGAGTCCGTTCTAAGGAATGAATCAATTGAGAGAGTTGTTGAGGAGAGTAATGATCAAAGTCAGGATACCAATTCTTCACATAATTCTTCTTTTTCGAATTCGTCTTCCCCTTGTCATTTGTCTTTGTCTTTGTCCTTGTCCTTCTCCTTCTCGATGAAGTCATGAAGATTGAGACTCTTCTTGCGTTTTGTGGCCTCTTTATATCTCGAAGCCATGTCTTTCACTGTATTTCTCTCCTTAGGCCATGTTCTCAGTTCACCGTCTGGTCCGTAATAGATGACGCAAACGTCAATAGCACAGAGAATCGAAAGCTCTTCAGCTTTTTTGAAGATGGTTTTGAGTCTGTTTGTTAAACTAGTTGAATTACGTGACGAAGAAGAAGAAGAAAAAGAAGATTGCTTCATCGTGATTTTGCCTTGATTCGGCAAGAAACTAGGGTTTTTTCTTCCGAGAGAGAGAGAACACACAAAGAAGAAAAATTATGGAAATGAGGGTGAAACATTGTGAACTCAATACGTTTCTATAGATGCCTTGATGCCTACGGAACAACGTGTACGCATCTGTGTTAAATTCAAAACTAGGCCTATAATGGGCTTAGCAGAAAGCCCAATTAGAAAACGATTGGTTTTTGTGGAAGAGTAACCCTAGAAAATATCATATATAAAGATATTGTCTTCTTCGATTAACTCTTCTTCGCCAAAATCAGGGAGAGGCTAAAATGGTTTCGTTGAAGCTCCAGAAGCGTCTCGCATCCTCAGTACTCAAGTGCGGGAAGAGAAAAGTATGGCTCGACCCGAACGAAGGAAGTGATATCTCCATGGCCAATTCGCGTACGTTGTTCTTCATACTCTCAAATGTTGTTGATCAGATTTAACTTTCTCGGTCTCGTGCTTGTTTTGGTCTGCGATCGAAGCTTGTTGATAATGATAGTAGAAAAAAAGGATACTGTAGCTTACTTCGTAGGTGACGTTGAATGATTTGAATTCAGTCTGATGAAGTTGAGCTTGGAAATGGTGTTGCTATGAATCTGATTTTTGAAATTCTGTAAAATTTTGTTTAGTTTGGACTTGTTCAGATGTTATCGTAGGTTTAGTAGCTTTGGATTGACTATGTTCTTCTCGGATTCATGGTCTATGGTTTCTGATTGTTACCAAATCAACATGCCATCATAGCACTCTGTTGGATCATGATTCTTGTTTGTTTTCTATACGAAATGGTGATGCATCTATGTGCATTTGAGATTTGAGTGTAATTCTGATTAAGTATTTTGGATTGTTATGGAACTTCAGGTCAAAACATCAGGAAGCTTGTGAAGGATGGATTCATCATCAGGAAGCCAACGAAGATCCACTCACGATCCAGGGCACGTCAATTGAATATAGCCAAGAGAAAGGGACGTCACTCTGGTTATGGTATGTGACATGTAACATTTGATCCACATTCTTGAAACATCTCCACAGATGATTTATGTGGCTGTTGTATAATGGTTAAGGTAAGAGGAAGGGTACCCGAGAGGCAAGGTTGCCAACAAAAGTTTTGTGGATGAGGAGGATGAGAGTGCTGAGGCGTCTGTTGAAGAAGTATAGGGAGACCAAGAAGATTGACAGACATATGTACCATGACATGTACATGAAAGTCAAGGGAAACGTCTTCAAGAACAAGCGTGTGTTGATGGAAAGTATTCACAAATCCAAGGCTGAGAAGGCTAGAGAGAAGACATTGTCTGACCAGTTTGAGGCTAAGAGGGCTAAGAACAAGGCTAGCCGAGAGAGGAAACATGCTCGACGAGAGGAGCGTCTTGCCAAGGGTCCTGGAGGAGACATACCTGCCGCTGCACCACCTGCACAAACCGCTGAGTAAGTTTTCATCTCTATCGTATGTGAAACAAAATTGTTAATGTGTTGTGTGGCAACATTCTAAACTTGCTGTTAAATTTGCAGGGTACCTGCGAAAAAGTCTAAGAAGTGAGAAGCTTGCTCGGTAGTGAATTCTCTTATAAGCAGTGATTTTGAATGGTTTATGTGATATAGCTTTGTGAAAACTCTTTATTTGTCACAAATATGAGAACCTTTGTCAGTAGTTCGTACTGTTTCAGGAGACTTAATTCTATCTTCAAGTCCTTTTCTCTCTCGACCATCTTAGTAATACACTATCTATAATTTTTAGCACATAATTATGGTTAAGATTCGATCATAAGCGAATTAGAAGAGAAATCAAACAGCTTTATCCATAAAAGTCAATAATATAGTATGAGTCAAAATCATAATAGGAATATAGTATGTTTGTTCTAGTAAATCACAAGATATAAGATCTTGTATATAAAGTTTACTATGGACACAACAAAATCTTTAAACAAACCAAGTAACATACCCAAGTTTACAAATATATTTAAGTCCGGTACGATCCGGTTAAGAACAAAACTTTGGAGGCAACAGCCAGGAAGGAAATAGAGGATCCTAAGTTGTCTGACTGTATAGTTGAACCCAGACAAACTCTTCCTTGTAACTTAAGCTCGAGTCACACGAGTTCTCACAAGTGTACACCACGATTGTTGCCCAATCGAGAGATTCCCTCTCGTTCTTCCCACCGAAGAAGAACAGTAGCTGCGGCATCACCTGATAAAACCGCCATCGAAATGATCAAGAACAGAGCCAAGCTTCCAATATGCAAGAACAGAGAAATGAAATGGGGAAAATTGTGTGTTTTATTGGTTTAAAGTTGATTTGATTCAGCTAAAATTGTTGGCCAATTCTTGACTGGTTTATAAAATAAGCAAAAGAAGTGACTAAGACCAAGCTAATACAAGTTTATAAAGAAGAGAAGAAAGAATTACCTGAAATTCAAAACAACGAGGACCACCACAAGATTTGCAACTGGGAAGCTCAGATTTAGAGACTCGTCCGCTTGCTATTGGCCAAAGGGGTTTAGCACCAGAGCTCCGGGAATATCTGTATCAATACGTATTTCACAAATCGATGTTATGGGAGAATCAAGATCAAAAGTATGCAGAAAATCATAAGCGTTTGAATCACACCTCAGAACTTGTTCAGGGGCTTTGTCTACGCGTTGCTGGAAATTAACCCAATTCTTTTTATCAGCATCTCCCTGTACAAGCATGGAAAATGAGAATCATTTGAGGCCTTTTGAAGTTTGCAAAAATGGCCATGACAAGTGAACTGTTTACCTCAAAATCGTTCATTAGCGATTTCATTTGGTCGTCAACTTCTCTCTTTGAGACCAAAGGTTTAGCTACTTCATCATCTCCTGACATCTCAGTATCATACTCACTTTCATCCTCATTGATCAATACAAATTCTTTCCATAAACTCTTACTCGCAACTGCACAAACCGAAAAATTCATATCACTAGTTATACAAAGTTTCAGGGCTAGGAAAAGTTTGTGAATTCAGCTAACCTTTCTGCTTTTCAGTTGGAGCAACCCCATTATTGACAGGGCCTGAGTCAGATGTTTCGCTAACCGTTCGAAGCTGTTGGCATTCGGTTTTATGACCCAAGCGCCAATGCAGGGCCTGGAAATTAGAAACAACACAGATTGTTCAAATTTGCTCAAAAGAGCAGAATCTAGCGGAACAAAAGAAACTACGATGCACATATGCACACACCTGGTGTTTCGGTGAACAGTATCGAGCATTTTTGCAGCCGCTACATAGTTTATCTCCTTTCCATGTTCCACACCAAGTGCAAAGCGGAGCTAAAGTGAAACAAACAATATCAAGAATTGACAATTAAAAGAGAATTCTCGGCATTCAGTCAAACCCATCAATCAGTTCATAATACCTCCATGACCCAATGGCTTGTCTGTTCCATCGTGCTTTGGAGCCTCACTCGAGTAAAAAGGATTAGCTCGAGGCAATTGGCAACGGAAAACCTTCGTACTTCAGGAACAAAAAAAACAGTACTTTAGTGTAACAACCCACTTGGAGAGGAGACAAACAATACAAAGATGCAATATATAGTAAGAGGTTTCTTTCTACCTCCGCATAGCCTTCTCTGGGGCACGTTTCCATTGTTCATGTTGATCACGAAGGAGACAAGACATAGATGGACACATGAAGAGAAACAATGTCCGATGAAAAGCTGATTCCTTGTCTGTTAAAGGAGCATAAAGCTGCCAAATTTCCACAACAAATTTCATAAATAAACCGACAAAAAACATGCAAGAAACAACAAAATAGTTTGTATGAAACTTACTTGAAGTACAAATTGCATAGGTTCTTCACATAGATCACATAGAATTGACTTCCCTGATGGTAAATTAACTGGATCCAACCATGCCTATATTGACAAATATCAACCCAAAGAATCAATACCTAAGAACATAAAGAAGAAACAGTTTTTGATTGCACAAATTGAAAGATGTTTTAACTTAGTACCGGAACACCACCAGCTAAATTAGGGAACAGTTGACGAAGATTTGACCATGCGAATTTAGGACTCTCAACGAAACCTAACATCACAGGTTCATAATCTTCATCATCTTCCTCATCATCATCATCAAATTCATCCATATTTATAGGTTCCACCGCAGTTTCATCATCGTCATCATCATCAAGCTGAGTTATTCGGAGGCCTTTGAAATCATCCATGGAGTCTCCGTTGAAGCTACTCATCGAATCTTCTGTGTTGAATTTGATGAAATGAAGACTGCATAACAGAGCAAAGGAATTGAATTCTAGGGTTTTACTCTGTTTCATAAACCTCTCAAAAGTATTTGGCAAGAAACAACGCACAAATCATAATCTGTTAATGGGTCTTTCGCAAAATACTAAACTCACTAATTTTTCAAGATTTAGAGCTCAATACTCAGCTAATTACAAATCCCAGAATTGGTACGAACAAATGTTAAAAATGAGCTCACTAGTCAGTATCAACAAGAATCAAAATCCAAAAGAAACTTACAACACCAGGCGATGATGGAGATGTTCTTCAGATAGCCTTTAAAGGTCGAATCTTCTTCTATCAATTTAAACAGCAAAATTTTGTAAACATCTTTCACGAAGACGAAGACGAAGACGACGACGACGACGACGACGAAAGGAAAACAAACGTCACTCTGGCCCAAAAACAAACCCTAGAATAGACGATGTCGTTTAACATAGGCCTATAATAGACTAAGCCCAATAAAGTAATATAAGCCCATAAAGGTTTCTAAATTGGTTACGAATAAAAGTATAACCTTATCCCGGACAACCTTATCCTTAAAATCTCACCGGTACTCCAACTCCCGTTCACCGGAGCTCTGACTCTCTGTAAGCGAAGATTCTCTGCTCTTTAGCTAATTTAGTCGAATCTCTATTATGGGTCTGATCCAGTTTCTTACGAGAATCTGATTTCTGATTTTATAACTTGATTTCTCGATTTCAAATTTGTGTTCTTGCAATCGATTTTTTTGCAGGTAAAGAAGAAGGGAGAAATAGATAATGAGCAGTAGAAACGGCAATGAGAGATTAAGAACAGTGTGGACACCTGAAATGGATCAGTATTTCATCGAGCTTATGGTGGAACAAGTTAGAAAAGGCAACAGATTTGAAGATCATTTGTTTAGTAAACGAGCTTGGAAGTTCATGTCTTGTTCCTTCACTGCCAAGTTCAAGTTTCTTTATGGCAAAGATGTTTTGAAAAACAGGCATAAGACATTGAGGAACTTGTTTAAATCTGTGAATAATCTTTTGATAGAAGATGGTTTTAGTTGGGATGATACTAGACAGATGGTTGTTGCTGATAACTGCGTTTGGGATGAGTATCTTAAGGTGCGTTTTGCGTTTTGTTTACTTGTGATTTTGTGTCTTCTTCTCAGGGATTGATTTGTTTTTGCTTTTGGGTTATTGAAGATTCATCCTGATTCGAGATCTTTTCGGATAAAGTCTATACCTTGTTACAAAGATCTGTGCTTGGTTTACTCAGATGGAATGTCTGAGCACAAAGGTACAATCTTTAATCTATTGATTGTTACTTGAATCCTTCATTGTACATTCTTGTCACCAAAGATCAAAGATTCTTAAGTAACCTGTGAATGAATATGTATGTTTCAGCTGAGGAGAGTATTAGTGAGGGAGAATCCAAGACACTGATTCAGGAAGATGATGGGTACAACAGAATATGTGAATCGTCAACAGTCAGGTCTAACTCAAAAGGAAGCAGTGTCACACGGTGCAGGACTACTTGGCATCCTCCAATGGACCGGTATTTCATTGATCTGATGTTGGACCAAGCGAGGAGAGGAAACCAGATTGAAGGTGTTTTCAGGAAACAAGCATGGACTGAGATGGTTAATCTCTTCAATGCGAAATTTGAGTCTAACTTTGATGTTGATGTGTTGAAGAACCGGTATAAGTCTCTGAGAAGACAGTTCAACGCGATCAAGAGTATTCTTCGATCAGATGGGTTTGCTTGGGATAATGAGCGTCAAATGGTTACAGCTGATAATAATGTATGGCAAGACTATATAAAGGTAACTTAATCGCTCTGATCTATGCTGTGTGGTTAGTTACAGTGTTTTCGTCTCTGTTTTGATGTGTGTTCTTGTCTGAATTAATCACAGGCTCATAGAGATGCAAGGCAATTTATGACTCGGCCAATTCCGTACTATAAAGATCTGTGTGTGCTCTGTGGCGATTCTGGGATCGAAGAAAACGAATGCTTTGTAGCTATGGATTGGTTTGACCCTGAAACTGAATTCCAAGAATTTAAGTCCAGTGGTACTACAGATTTGTCTATTTCAGCTGAGGAAGAAGATAGCAACTCTCTTTTGTTTGACCCCAAGAACAAAAGAGATCAACTTGCTAATACTGATACAAGCCCTATAAACCCGAAAAAGCCTCGAGTTGATGAAACCCAAACCATGTCAATAGAGGACACGGTTGAGGCTATTCAAGCGTTACCAGACATGGACGATGAACTTATATTGGATGCTTGTGATCTGCTTGAAGATAAACTCAAGGCGAAAACTTTCTTGGCTCTAGATGTGAAACTACGCAAGAAGTGGTTGTTAAGGAAACTCCGACCTCAAGTGACTTGAGGATTATGAGCTGTAAAGAAGCAAAGTAGAAGTTTGACGATAAACAGAAGCTCATTGGCTTATACTACAGAGTACAGACTACTTTGCGAGAGTTTCATATACAAAGACTTATGCTCTTAGAAGTTGTAAATGTGATCAAATATGGCTGATGATATTAAACCTTGTACAAACTCTCTCTTCTTTGCCTTCTCTAGTAGCTCTGTATCTGACAAGGGAGACGGCGATTCCCAGTCTCTGAGCACACAGAAATACGAAATGTATCTTTAGACAAGGTTTAAGAAGATGAGATAAAGCAAGCAGAATCAAGAAAATGTCAAAGAATTACTTACTTTTCTGTTGAATCCCTTATTAAGCTATTGTCTTCCATGCTTGCTTCACTAGATGAATCAGGTTGTACAAGCTTGGACTTCTTTGGTGACGGCGGATTGTATATAAATGATAATAATGGGTCCAGAACACTTTTAGATGTATGATTAGTAGACAACGGCTCATCGATTAGAGACTGTAAGTATTTCCTAGTCCCTGGAGAAAATGCTGAATATGACTCATCCTTGTAAAGTCTCTGCTTTTGTTCAAGGTAAGTATTCGTCAAGGAACACAAATGTCAGATAACCGATATAAAACATACCAAGATATAGAATAAGCACAAAAAGACTTACAAGTTTTCTACTAAATGGTAACGAAAGCAAGAAGAGTAAATAAAAAAGGATACCTTGAAGACATCTCTATGCTGAGTGGTAATGTGATCAACCATATGCATCTTCACTCGTCTGCTACAAACCGGACATATCTACATCACAACCAAAGCTGAATTTGTGAGAAGTTATTACATTCATCATCACCAAAAGACTGTTTTCATTTCTCACACCAAACACTTCACAACTACAAAATGGTTCCTCATAGCATCAAGCAAATAATCCAAGTGAACTAAAATCCAAGAAGTCCCTACCAACTCTCCTTACAGAATCACAATCCTGCCTACTAAAGTAACCATTAGAGTACAACAATGAACATCACACGATAAATAGTCTAAATTTACAACTAACTGCTTCATGTAAAAACTCAAATGTATAGTTTAAAGAACAGTAACTGATTTGGGAGATGGATACGAGTTGCAATTACCCCATTGTTGGCGTCTAGTTGATGCTCCTCATCGATATGGTGACACAATTCAACTAAATCATAATCATCTGAGCAAAACGGGCATGGATAATCCACTGCCATTTCATCATCATCTTCAAACTCAATACATGAACCTAAACAAAAATTTCACCATCACAAAACTTTTATCAATTACATAACATAAAGTTTACCCATAAAGTGACAAAATTTAAACTCACTAGACCTTAAGGGCCAAAAGAATTGAAATTTGATAAAGAAATTAAAACCACCTGCATATAAAGCATAAACCCTAAAACAAAGCTAAATGCAATTGGGAAAAAGAATGGATCTTTACACTAACCCGACTGATACTTGGCAAGTTCTTCTAATCGATATTTCTTCGACGAATCAAACCCACAAATGCCCAACAAATCTTCTTCCATTTTGATTCTGAATCCACACGAACTTGAATTGAAAAATCTCAGATAATAATTAAAGGAGCATATTCTTCCTCCGTGTATTTATTAGCATCTGTCAGTACTTTGTTCAGCCTGAAAGTGCGAGGAAACACACCAAAAAGGCAAGACCTTTAAATGTGGTCTTTTTCTCTGGCGACATGAGGGAATCCATGGACACGAATCTATTGAGCTAAATCCAATGACCAAACTACCCCTAACCGGTCACTATAGCCTCTTTTACCCTGAACCACCAACGTCCCTCTGTTGACTTTTAGCCGCCACGAATCTACGGGCATTTTCGTCTTTGCGCCACCGTCTTAAAACGTGTGCTCCACACACTTATATTGACCCTATCGCGCAAGTGGACTATAAGCCCAATATATAAATGGGCCTAAAAAGGCCCAAATACTTCTCCTTCGTTGCTAAGTCTGTAACACGCGCTAATGAGAAACGATTTTGCGATTCAGATTCGTTTGCTTTTGCCGACGACAAAAGCTCCGATTTTGTTTATTTTCTCCGGGAAATTTTACTTTCGAGATTCTGTTGAGAATCAATTGATTTGGTATTGATGGCGACGAGGAATCGAACGACGGTGTACCGGAAACACAGGGATGCGTGTAAGAGCGCGCGTGCTCCATTATCTTTATCGGCGTCTGATTCGTTCGGTGGTCCGGTGATCGAAATGGTTAGCGGTTCATTTTCCCGGTCCAATCACTCCTCTTATGCTCCTTTGAATTCCTATGATCCTGGTCCATCAAGGTAATAATATAATGTGTTGTTTGATTCTGCAAAACCTGGGAAATTCTATGAACTTATATATAGAAACGAATTGTAATCATGGGATTGATTTGAGATACAGAATTAGAACCCTAAACGAATTAGGTAACAGAATGAGCAAATGATTTAAGTGTTGTTGTGAATGTTTGCAGTAGTGATGCCTTCACAATTGGTATGCCACCAGCTTGGGTTGATGATTCTGAGGAGATAACTTTTAATATACAAAAGGTGCGAGACAAAATGAATGAACTAGCAAAGGCACATTCAAAGGCTCTTATGCCTACATTTGGAGATAACAAAGGGATTCATCGTGAAGTCGAGATGCTCACTCATGAGATCACAGATTTGTTGAGGAAGTCAGAAAAGAGATTGCAGATGTTATCTACTAGAGGGCCTTCTGAAGAATCAAATCTCAGGAAAAATGTGCAGGTAGGTTGTTGGACACTTTTTCAGAATCGAGCTTGTTAACAATAAAGAATGCATGGTCATTACCTTTTCTTTTGTGCTTTTAGAGAAGAAAGTTAGGAATTTTGGGTTAAATCACTCTCATATGTTTTGACTACCTATCTAGTTGACATTATCAGTCAGCAAAATGTATGAAGTGTTTTTTTTTCCCTCTATATAATGTACTTTGGGTTATTCTATGTTTTGAGTTTGTAGCATGAGGATAAAGTTCTGTGTACATGTATAGTGGGGCTCTCCAATGGACTTGACCTACTTTTTGGCATACTGCTTTTGACAGCGTTCTCTTGCAACAGATCTTCAGAACCTTTCCATGGAGCTCCGCAGAAAACAGTCTACTTACTTAAAACGTCTGCAGCAGCAGAAAGAGGTATGTTTCCTTTATTTTCAAGAAATAAACAAAAAAAGTGTTGATTCTTGAGACATGCATGTACCGTAATATGATGTTCTTATTTGTATTTGGCTTCTCTAATCATAGGGTCAGGATGAAGTAGATTTAGAGTTTAATGTGAATGGAAAGATGTCGAGACTGGATGAAGAGGATGAACTTGGTGGGATGGTAAGTGCTTACTTGTATTGTAAAACTATATATCATTGACAAATTAATAAGGACTTAATATGGTTATCTAGCTAGAGCAATTCAGATTTTTAATCAGTTATCCTTGTCTTCCTTACATTTTTAAGAAACACTTCTTATGGTTATCATGCTAGGACGAGTCAGATTTTTTTTAATCAATCTTCAGAACCTTGTCGTCCTTACTCTGCCAATACCATAATGAGAATCGCTGGTCTTCAATAAATTGTAGGGTTTCGATGAACACCAGACAATCAAGTTGAAGGAAGGGCAACATGTCTCAGCGGAAAGGGAACGAGAGATACAACAGGTAATGGAAGTTGTTACTCGACCATATTTAAGAAGCTGCGTGCTTCACATTTTCGATGGCGATTAACTTCAGAGTTCTGTCTAGGTTCTGGGTTCCGTGAATGACCTTGCACAGATAATGAAAGACTTATCAGCCCTTGTGATTGACCAGGTGCCTAGCTTAGTCATTAAAAGGCTTATGAATTACATAACTGGCTAGATACAAAGTTTTTGCTGGCTTCTCAACAATTAGTTTTCTTATATTCTTGTATCAATTAGGGCACGATTGTTGATCGGATAGACTACAATGTCCAAAACGTTTCTACATCGGTCGAGGAAGGCTATAAACAACTACAAAAGGTTTGATTCTTTACCCAAAACTCATAAGATTTTGTGAGTACTACAGATTTTTCACCGTATGGAACTCACAAAGACATTTCAATTTTTAAATAGGCGGAGAGAACACAAAGAGAAGGAGCAATGGTGAAATGTGCAACTATACTCCTTGTACTCTGTTTGATCATGATTGTTCTTTTAATTCTTAAGAATATTTTGTTTTAGTCATATGCCAACAATTTAGAATGAAAAACAGCTTGTCTTGTTTGTAACAAACAGTAACCCTCTCTTTTTTCTAGTTGAATTCTCTTTTCCAATCGTTTTACCAAATCTGTAGAAGTATTTTGTGTAAACCGTAAATGGTTAAAATCACTATAGTTAAGAAATAAACTGACACTAAACTACCTAGTGGGAAAATGTGATAATCACTACAAGAATCACTAGTCCTCCAAATTCAATAACACATGAAGGAAATCAAGTAATCAACTCATAATGAAAAATTGAAAATGATCTTTTTGTGCAAGGGAGAAAAAAATAAAACAAAAACGAATGCGTTGGCTTCACACACTTTAGATTAGCAAACCTAGACATATAAACTCATAGAGAAACTCGTGACAAGTTGTTTTGAGGCTCATGTTAAACAAAATTTTGTGACACTCGTGCAAGACGATGATCGTCCTCTTGAACTAGAACAATGAGCCGAGAGTACTCCTCTCAGTGCTATGCAAACACAAGCTCTTTGGGTAACTAGGGTTACCTCTTTTTGTTTTTTTATTGATTTTCTTAAAACAAAAGACTGAAGAACAAATACTCGATACAACTCTATTTATACTCAAAGACTCGATTCCTCCTTGGACCAGGATTCAACGGAAAACCTTAACGAAAAATAAAGGAAAAATATTCAAACGACCCTAATAATTTCTTGAACACAGAAAAACGTGTGTGACACACAAAGCCCAAAACTAAACATCATCAGTCTCTCTTTGTAAAACGCTTTATGCAAATATCAGAGCAAAGATAAGAAACTGAGGTTTCAGGTATCTTATAGATGATAGGGTACATGCAATGCGACTTACACTGCCTGCAAAACGGGCGAGATACATTCTTGTTGAGCACAACCTCATATGATCCCGTCTCAGCCTTTACTACGCTTCCTGGCATGAGCCCTGAAAAGTCTCCGACTACACACTCTGTGTGCAAACTAGCCCATTGATCTTTACATGTGTAGAACCATTTCTCTGGATTCATTTTTTTCTCACAAATCTCACACCAATATATACCATTTGCCTTTTCGCCATAGCATAGTAAGAGAGGATAATCGTCAACTCTATGCTTTAACACTCGCGGTAAAGTGGCGCATTTGAAGCATAAGACAAATCCACAACCATCTTCAATGCACCTGAGCATTCTAGTTCCCGACATGTTACAACCATTGCAGACTTCTTCCATCTCTGGTGAAATGTAATATAAGGGATGATCGGGATGACTTGGATGGACAAATGGCTCCAACACTGAACAACATATGACATCTAATTTCATATCCCCATATTGGTAACTGAAACCATTGGAGATTCTACCACAAACATTACACCAAAAGTGACCAGCCTCGCGTGTAAATAAAGTAAGCCGTTCATTGTGTAGCACATGTCGTTTCCTTTTAGGAAATTTAGCACAGTTTTGGTGAAGAATGAAGTCACAATCCATACAACCATAGAAGGATTCGAGGCAAACGGAATGGGTGCATGCGCTGCACCGCTTGTTTTCATCACATAAAACACCATTGTCGTCGAGTTTTAGGTAATGCTCTTCGTGGCTGAAATGTTGTATTGTGTTGTCATCTATTACCACATACGGCTCTATATCTTCTGTTTCTTCAATAACTCCTTCGAGTTCTTTCCCGTTCCACACATCTTTTCTTGTAGCACATTTGGAATGAACGACATAGTTAGAACACCTTTGACAAGAATAACCTCCCCAAGTCCAATCCACTTTTTGGCGACAAACTCCACACACAGAATATACAAGACCCAGAAGATTAGTGCGAGCAACACGGTGATCATGCCGATTTATGTTTATAAGGCGTGGAAGGGTAAGACACTCTTGGTGGATGATGAAATTACATTGAACACATATGTAAGGGCTTCGATCTCCCTTCAGCCCACAAGCATTACATGTAAAAGAGTCGAGTCTTGGGAGAAGAGTGAGTTGGTGATCATGAGTTTTCGAATCCTCGAAAGATATTGATGGCGGGTTTAAAGCACAACGCATATCCAAGGTGAAGTTACATGGAGAACAATGATAGAACAAAGGGCTATCGATCTTTTTTTCGCAAAGACGACATTTTCCATCAGAATAGTCTGGTAGTTGACCTGTGAGAACAAGCTTAAGAGGGTGCAAGGGGTGGCAAGAGTGATTCTTTACGTCTAGCGGGTGGATTACCTCTGGCAGGTGTTTTACCCCGGATGGATGCAAAACACAGTCGATATGAAAGGTCAAACCACATTCAAGACATTTGTAAGGAAAGCCATAACCAATCTCCTCACATTTAGCATCACAATGAAACTCGATCTTCTCCTTGAGAAGGGTGCGCTTGTGGCATGGTGTCTCAGAACTTTCAATAACCTCTGGTGGTGGGTACTTTGCACAATATAGATCCACGTCGAAGTTACCAAAATGATAGCATAGATCCTTAATGTCCCTTCCACATAAATTACAATAACGATATTTTTGTTTACTTAGAAGCTGAAGAGTGTGACCGGGATGAGATGGATGCTCGATAGATTCAGAGGCCTCATCGACACATTTCTTGTGGACGAAAAAATCGCATGTTTTGCAGTAGTAGCCATCGCTTATAGCTTCAAAGCGTCCACAACAATCACCTTTCCTCAGATGATTACAAGGGATCATAGAATGCTCGTGGATCAACCGCAATAACACTCCCTCAGAATCCATGGTTGATTTGGAAGAAGAAAAATTGGATCTAAATTAAAATCTCAAAGCTCTGCTCTTTTCTCGTTTCCTTTTGTCACAAAAAGTCTTCTCATTGAGCTCAAGAATGTTCTTGTAGAAGAATTAGTAGACATATTTTTAAATATAAAGATAATAATTATGGTTAATTGACAGTGTCAACTAGATGACCAACATCATAGACGAAGGTATATTTGATGTTTTTGGAATTCATATGATTTTATTAAAACGAACCACTTGCATTAAATATATTTACTTTTAAGCTTTTCTTCACAACATCTATTAGTCTAAGATTAATTCTAAGTTTCTAACCAGTACGTAATCAAATAAGTCCTATAACCAGTACGTAATTAAATAAGATCATATGAACTTTGTATCTGACATGTTGTATCGGTTCTTGTTCGTTCCGTTTTGTTTAATCAAGCTAAAGTGAGTCAGTTTTCCCAATCAATTATCATTGCATTCATTACTCTACCAATACCATAACGAAAATCATCATTTAGACAAATCAAGTTGAAGAAAGGGTAACATGATCTCAGCAGAATAGGAAAGAGAGATACAACACGTAACTTGGAAGCTGATACCCAAGTCATCCGTTTTTGTGAGTACTACAGACTTTTTGTCGCACAAAGAGACATACTTCAATTTCTAAATAGGTGGAGAGAACACAGAGAGGAGCAATGGTGAATCTGCGACAATACTCCTTCCTTATACTTCGATTTCATATTGTTCTTGTAGTCCATAAGACTAGTCTCTTGTTGTAGTCATACCAACAATTTAAAAAGCAAAACAGCTCCTCTTTTGTTACGGCAAACCTTAACCATGTGTTTTCTTGTTAAATTCTCATTTTTCCAATCGTTTTAAATCTAGAGATATATATATTTTTTTTTCTGATAACCAAAAGGTTCGGGGCCAAGGCCCTTAATCCCCAGGGTCCGAGAAAAACCAGATGAAAGCCCCTGACCAAGTGGAAATAACTAGCAATAACTAGCAACTATTTAAGCAATTTCGCGCTTGAGGGAAATTGCTGGACAAAATTTTGTATAGTCGAATCAGTATAAAAAATCGTTGTGAGGCATGATAACAATTGTTTGTATGTTTGTTGATGTTTACTTAAATAGTTGTAAGGCATGTTAAAGTGAAATTATTTACCGTCTGATTCTTCGAGTCAAAAGTGTAGAAATGATTCGTAAAGTAATCCTCGCAAATTTGCAATTGTCTTGTTTTTGGACTTATGATTTTTGAACAGACAAGACTGATATTATTTGTCAAGGTGAAATTATTTACAGTTTGATTCTTCGAGTCAAAAGTCTAGATGATTCCTAAAAATAGTCATCGTGATTTTCTTGTTTTTGGTCTTCATTTATAAGGCGAGATTCTAGTGTTTTCAGCTTCTTTTTGCCCTAAATTCTATTTAATCGTTCAAAAACACAGTAGATTTAAGGATGCAGGTAACAAAGGAATTTCTGGTTAAAAAAATTTACATTCATTGAAAGAAAAAAAAGGCGAGATTCTGAAGAAAAACGTACCGAAAACATTAGAAACAAGTAGATCATAATCCTACTATATTATTTGAGAAGTACATTTTAAATATAACTTTAATTTTTGTAATTAATTACATGACAATGTCATTAGACAAATTTAATCAAAAACAAAATCCTTTAATGATATCGTTAAGGTTACCAAAATTATTTAACGATAATATTCATCTCTTAGTTGTAGGGCTTATTGGATCTAAAGACGGGTCATCAAAGATTTCCTAAACTGAAGCAAAATATACTGAATGTTCAAATATCTATCTGTTACCAAATTATAAACAAAAAGTTCGTAAAACAATTTAATATTTTATATACAAAATCAATTAAATCTTAGTCACATAAAAATTAGCACAAAAAAAAATATTCAACAATTAAAAAATTATCAAATCTCTGTGTTATATAAGTTTTGATACTATATTCGAATAAAGTGTAATA
>Ga0041059_1001460_pt1 | contig 18674 bp, 8 predicted proteins | sample AraColnosormetaG_FD_56232 | JGI IMG/M metagenome (GOLD analysis project Ga0041059, IMG submission 56232) | Arabidopsis roots microbial communities from North Carolina, USA - Col MF nosort | ecosystem: Host-associated > Plants > Roots > Unclassified | place: USA: North Carolina | collected 2013-09-02
TTTTTTTTTTCCTGAAGTCTCCGAAGCTGTGAAAATATCTTAGCGACCGACAAAAACAATTATACGACAATGAGGAAAAAGTTAAAACGAAATTAAATGTTTACGGAAGATAATAATAATAATTTACTAGTTGGGTTTTTAGCTAATCATGTGATTAGTGGATGTGGGACTTGAGAGGAAGCCCAAAGGGCCCTTGGATACACATTAAGGCTTAAAAATGTTTTAATAAAACAATTTACATATTTAAAAAGTAATGATTTTTCAATTTTGAATGATAAATAAGACAATCCTCAATAATACAATAGTACTTAAGTTTTAAGCTGTAAGTTTTCCAAAATTACCATTGTTTTATTATTCAGATCATCATTTTATTTGACATCCCTGAAAAGCAAATATTTACTTTTGAGTTTAAAATAAAATTGTGTTTACTTAAAAACAGTTTTATCCTAAAGAGTAAAGACCTAATCTTATAGTAAAAGTTGACATTACTTACTGTATAATAAAAAAAGGATTGAACTAGTAGTTTCTAAAGATAGGAACAAAACAACTGTTCAATTTTCTTCAGATGAAGATTAAAATCTGTTATTATTTTAAATCTCGGGGACTACAAAATTTACCTCCAAATCTATGATTTACTAAAAACAAAATTAGTTAAGCCAACATTTTAACTAACCTAATACTATCATTTGAACACTTATAGGTATGTTAACTGATTTCAAAATTATCTATATACATCTTTTGTAATGGCATGTTTTCCATCAATGTGTGTGAACATTGAAAACATAAACTGTTGAATATCTAAGGTCATCTCCATTGGTAAGAAACCTTCAAAGTTTCTCAAAAAAAAAAATTACTAATATTTTATTATGACTTAATTTTGTAATTAATATATTCTTTTCTTTTTTTCAGTTGTCTAATTACTTCAAAATTTCTCTGCACAGAAACGTTTCTGTAATTATGTTATTCTCTCTCCTCCTTTATGAATTGTTTATATTATATTAGTGAAAAGCAACTCTCAAAATTGTAACCGATGGAGATGATCTAACCTATTTACCAAAAACAATTCAGACAAAATTTATTTTCGGTTTAGTCGTTTTTTTTCGTTTTCTTAATTTCAAAATAATTTACTGGGAAAAGAAAAAATCATCATTACGCTCATGTGAAAAAAGATCGTTCATTGTATGGGTTTTGGAAGTTAGAAAAGTAAGCAAGCAACTTATACCCTATTGGCCATTATATCTACCGAGAAACAACAAGCTCTTTAATTTATAAATTCGTGTAGTTGCCTTAAACAAACCCCAAGCTTTCATTACACACCACAACCAAAATCGTAGTTTGAAGATTCTGATATGTCAAAGAAGCATCTCAAGCCGTTGGAGACATGTTTTGAAGATGAAGAAGATGATGTTATTTATCTTCCTCCAGGTCTTGTGACCGGTGCAACTTCCAAGAAGAATGAGGAGTTTTGTGGCGGCTCCGGCAAGGTACAACCGTCTGAGATGAAGCGTCGGAGTGAAGGGACCTCAACGGACATGACTTCGAAGAGAGCCAAGAAGGTTTCAGCAGAAGATGAGAAGAAAGTTGGAGAATGGACAAAAAACCCATATTTTCAAAGACTGTGGAGTGAGGAAGATGAGATTGTTATGCTACAAGGAATTATTAAATTTGAAGATGTTACAGGGAAAAGTCCGTTTGAGGATAGACACGGGTTTATAGAATTCGTCAAGAACTCCATTAGCTTCGAGGCTAGTGTGCAACAATACATTGGCAAGATTAGCCAATTGAAGAGGAAATATACGAGGAAAAGGAAGAACGGTTTTTCTGAAGGTCATGAACAGAAATGTTTCAAACTGGCCATGTCTATTTGGGGAACTAAAGAAACGTCTAAGAAGACGGACTTGTGCTCTTCACCTAAAGGTAAAAAAGTTAAAGAAGAAGATGGAGATGTGACAAACTCTGATTGGTTTGAGAATTCGTTTCTACTTCCATCAATTGAGAGTCTTGGTGTGGATTCGGTTAAACGTAAATGGAATGTTGTGCCTATGGAGTTTAAGAAGAAAATTGAAGAGAGGTTGGAGTTGTTGGAGGCTGATGAAAGTGAATGCAAGAAAATGGAAGAGATGTTGAAGGTTAAAAATAGCGAATGCGTGAAACAAAAGACTAACCTTTTGAATGAGGTGATCGATGTGATGACTTGAGATTTTAGATATGAAGTTTAATGTTTTCTAGTGGTTTATCTTATGACTCTTTTATGTTGGATTATTTCTTTATATATCTTAGCATAAAAAAAGTTCATTTTGGTAGAAAACAGAGAAAAAAGGATTAATTAGTAATTACGCAATCTAATCAAATTTTAAAACTTGTGATTATGTTAATAGCGCTATAATTAAAAACTCTGATCCGTTTAAAATGAAAATGACTTTTCAGATTTCCTTTGGTTGCTCCGCTACTTCTCACTGTCGCTCTCTCAGCTTCCTCTCTCACAATCATAAAATAAAAAACAAAAAGTAGCTTCTCCAAGACGCGGTTCCCAATATCTGCGTTTCCCGTTTGCGTTTTCCGGCAATGGCTCTCCAAGCCACTACTACTACGTTCTGCTTCTCCGGTCCAACTTTCCGATCAACTCCTCACTCACTCACTTCAAAACGTCCTATCTCCATCAAAGCTACTACTTCTTCTCCTTCAAGACTCTCCAATTCACGATCTAATCTCAAAGGTTAAATCTCAAATAATTTCTCCATCACATTTTGGTTTTCTTTACCATAAATTCTCATAAAATGTTGAAATTGCAGAATATGCTTGGTTTATGCATTAATCTTATAGAATTTGTATTTTTGTATATTATATAGTCTTTGTACATGAAATTGTATATAGTTGTTGAGAAAGAGAATTTTGCTTTGTACTGATTCATACAATTTGTGTTCTGTTTTTAAAGGAAGAGCATTGTCTAGTGATGGTTCAACACAAGAATCTCCTTATGTAGTCTGTTTTGGAGAAATGCTAATCGATTTTGTACCGACGACAAGCGGACTTTCATTAGCCGATGCACCGGCTTTTAAAAAAGCTCCAGGTGGTGCACCTGCTAATGTAGCTGTTGGTATTGCTCGTCTTGGTGGTTCTTCAGCTTTCATTGGAAAGGTGAATGGCAAAAACTTGGTCTTCTTGTTTTTTAGATTGTAACATTTTGAAACTTTGATTCTATGGTGTGTATAGGTTGGTGAAGATGAGTTTGGTTATATGCTTGCGAATATTTTGAAAGATAATAATGTGAACAATGATGGTATGAGGTTTGATCCAGGAGCAAGAACTGCTTTAGCTTTTGTGACTTTGACTAATGAAGGTGAAAGAGAGTTTATGTTTTACCGAAACCCGAGTGCTGATATGTTGTTAGAGGAGTCTGAGCTTGATTTTGATTTGATCAAAAAGGTAAGCTTTGAAGTTTTATACACTGCAAAACATGTAGCAACCACTTCAAAATGTTAACCGATCTTTTGTCAGGCAAAGATATTTCATTACGGTTCGATAAGTCTTATCACCGAACCGTGCAAGTCTGCGCATATTTCTGCAGCTAAGGCGGCTAAGGAGGCTGGTGTTATACTCTCTTATGACCCTAACCTTAGGCTTCCGTTGTGGCCTTCTGCAGACAATGCTAGGGAAGAGATTCTGAGCATTTGGGAGACTGCTGATATTATAAAGGTTTATTTTTTCTATATATGTATGGTTACATTTGCGTATATTATCTTTCACTTTTGTTCTTGACCTGAAACTTGTTGTCTCTGTTTGATAAAATGTTCAAGATAAGTGAAGAGGAGATTGTCTTTCTAACGAAAGGAGAAGATCCGTATGATGATAATGTTGTACGCAAGTTGTTTCATCCTAAGCTGAAACTTCTCCTTGTCACTGAAGGTCCTGAAGGCTGTCGGTACTACACCAAGGTGTGAAAAGTTCCTCTCTACCTTTTGGTTTTGATACACTTGTCCAACTTAAAGCGGATTATGATGAGAACTACGTATCCTTTCTCTTCTTACTCAAGGTTTAACGGCGGTTTTTTTTACCGCAATGTGAGGTCATAATACTTAAAAACTTTGTTCCACTTTACAGGATTTTAGTGGGAGAGTGCATGGATTGAAGGTGGATGTAGTGGACACAACAGGTGCTGGTGATGCATTTGTTGCGGGGATACTATCGCAACTAGCCAATGATCTCTCCTTGCTTCAGGTAACCTTTCATTTGTCATTTTAAACTCGATGTAGGCATGTAGCAGTTTATAGCTATGGTGAGTTTGGTGAGAAAGCAGTTAGTGAGGGCTAGGTTTATAAGGCTTTCTCGGCAGATCGTAGTATAGCAGTTTCTTAGCTTTGTTCTTATCATATGTTCATGACAACAAAAGCATATAGCTGAAAAAACTGAGTTGTTTGACTCAGGACGAAGAGCGACTGAGAGAGGCTCTTATGTTTGCGAATGCATGCGGGGCATTAACCGTTAAAGTGAGAGGCGCAATCCCGGCCCTTCCAACCAAAGAAGCTGTACATGAGGCTCTACTCAAAGCCGTCGTTTAACATTCAATAACATCACCAATATGAGAAACAGTTTGTACGCCAGCAGATTTCGCAAGTCTGCATTTTGTTGTTGTAAAATTGTTGTATAATGTACTTACCAATGTTTGTATTCTAGTAGCTGTAGAGCTTTAAGCCTTTGAATATATTGTTGAGCCAAGAACTAGAATCCATCTTTTGATCTTTGTAACTCTCAGTTTGAATTAGAGAGATCTTGAAAAAATGAAGAACTATAGCCTAAGTGTATTGTTAGGAGAAACAAATAGAAGATGCAAACAAATGAACAATATCTCCTGGATTATGAATGGTACTGATTTAGTCCAATGCCATTTAATATGTTTGGTTAAACTAAACTTTCAATGATTTGGTAATGTCAAACAGAGAAATCTATGGTCAGAGTATTCAAACTTAAGTAACTCTTCATGTCATATTAATTATAGAAGTATCCCATCCTAATGCACAAAACCACGTTGTTATTGACGAATTTGAAATGTATGCTTGATTTTCTAGTCTCCGGTAACTTCATTTTTCTAAAGTACAACGAATAGGAGCATTTTCTATAAGTACAACTCAAAACTGGCCAAAGGGAATCGAAGAAGAGGAAAGGCAATAATGAAGAAAACACAATTAGCTTCTCTTCTAAGTTTGCTTCTTATTTGATTAACACCAGAGATCGACATAAAAGTTAAACTTTGATATGCAACAATTAGTAGTAATTTTTAAACTTGTCTTAGGAAAGTACTTACTGGACTCGGCCCACTTTGATATTTCATTTTTGAACTCGAACGGGCATCCGAATGCGCAGACCTAATCTTTTCGGTAAACATGACTATTTTGCGAATCTCAGCAAAGTTGTTACTAAAAGCTTATTTTATTTTTGTTGTTACACCACGGCATCAAAAGTCAAAGCTGATTTTTCAATGGATTCGTTTTGTTTGTGAAGAAAATATGCAAGTTGCATAGGTCGACCCCTCATAAACATAATTCTAAGCTCAAATTATTCATTTGTAAAATCATATTATATATGTAAATATGATTTGTTAGTGCTAATCGATCATTGTCTTTGCGTTTGGACGAAGTCGACATGTCCTTTGTAATATTGTATTGCTTTAGTTATTTTCAACTATACATATAATAAGTGACGATCCGCAAGTTATGGGGTGTAATACAGAAACCAAAGGTAAAATTATAATGAAAGGGGTAGTGGCTTAGTGGTAGTAGAAGAGAGTTGATTTTCTTGTGATATCCCCGGGTATACAGAGGAAGATTCTGGCCTAAACCCGCGATTTAACCAACAAAAAAAAGAAGGTAGAAATATTTATGGGAACAAAAACATACATATGTGAAGAAAACTATAGGTTTAATGTTCACTAGTCCATCGAACATGGTTTGGCCTAAATAAAATAGATCATTCGATAGTTTTGCGTTAGAAGAAAATGTGAAAGTCCCATAGGCCGACCTTTGCCCCATCAACTAAATCATGAGGCTACTTTTTAATGTGAAGAAACTCGAATGCTAATTGTAATATTTTAGACTTTTAGTACTGTATATGAGTGTATGATCTATATTTTGCCTAGAGTTCCGTTGAGACATCGAATATCTAAATATAATTATTACATACTTTGTTTTCGGACAGCCGGTGTATGCTTGTCTTTGTTTAAATTATTGGCACATACATTATTTTATTATTGGTGTATAGAAGAGTACCAAGTTTTTGATACTCGATATTCAAAATCTCTCATACCATTCATCATTATTCAAAATCTCTAGTAAAAAAAAAATGGATTCGGAGTCGGAGCTCATATCGATCATTTCTCAAATCTTAGCTCTCACTAGATCTCACGTTGAGGAGGAGGAGGAGGCTGAGGCAGAGTCAAAGTTCTTATTATTCATTACTCGAATAATTTCTATAGTTAGCTCTCTTAACTTGAATGTGCAGCCAGAGCCCGGGGTCATATCGCTCATTTCTCAAATGATCTCGCTAAGCAGCTCTATATCAGACTCCAAGCCGGAGTTGGAGCTCATATCACTTGTGAATCATATGATCTCTCTCGTCAACTCTATAGATTCGGAACCGGAGCCGGATCCAGACCTCATGTCACTCATTACTCAAATATTCTCTCATCTCGACTTTATGGATTCAGATTTGGAGCTCAAGTCACTCTTTACTCAAATAGTCTCTCTCGTTAGTTCTATGGAGTCTGATTCAGAGCCGGAGCCGGAACGGGAGACGAAGCAGCCAATATGCTTGGCCCCTCAATTTAAACTAGAATTATCAAACGGGAAAAATCTTGTGACGGGATTTGTCAAGCGTGATGGTAGAAAATATGACCCCGAGTACTGTAACCCCGAGTACTGGAGGGTACTAAGGTTAACAACAGGCGAAATTTCTCATTTTCTCTGCCCAAGTTGCGAAGGTGATAATCATGAAGAATATGAGAAGGCTCCACTTGAGGTCAAACACCCTCTTCATCCAAAACATTCTCTTCAGCTTATCTTGGAAAACTCGTGGGGATGTCGAAAAAAGAAATGCTATTGTTGTGATGAAATACTCCTATGGATATTTTATTACTGTTGGGTTTGCGATTGTGGTATGAACATAGCTTGTGTGGAGAAACTACCGCTCTTATCAATACACCATCCGAAGTGGCATGAACATACACTTTCTCTGTTTCCAATACTCATATCCTTAACTTGCAACGTATGTGCCTTGGACCATTTCAACTGTCCTTTCTATATATGTTCCCCATGTGACTTTGTGGTTCATCAAAGTTGTATCACCTTACCACGTGTTATAAGGATATCTCGCCATCTCCACCGTATTTCCTTTACCCCTTCATTTGAACAAGGAGATTGGTCTTGTGGTGTATGTCGCAAAAAAATCGACAATGATTGTGGGGGTTATTCTTGCGGAAACAGCGGTTGTACGTATGTGGCTCATTCCAAATGTGCCACACAGAGTAATGTTTGGGATGGTGAAGATCTTGAGGGAAAACCAGAAGCTATTGATGAAATAGGAGTTAATCCATTTGTGAGGATAAGTCTTGGAATCATACAACATTTCAGCCATCAACAACATTATCTGAGACTTGATGATAACACGGGCAGAGACTACGACGAGAGTAAGCTGTGTCAAGCATGCATCACGCCAATCTATTTTGGTAAATTCTACTCTTGTATGGAATGCAATTTCATTCTCCACGAAGAATGTGCAAATTTTTCTCGCAAAATACAACACCCGATACATCCACATCTGCTCACTTTAGTGACTTCCGCGACCGATAAAGCCAACACTCATGATTTATGTTCAGCTTGCCCATGGTTGTTCACCACCGGTTTCTTCTATGAGTGCCACAGAGAAGGATGTCGTTTTAATCTACATGTGCGGTGCGGGACAATTTCTGAACCATTAGTTCATGGAAGTCATAGGCATCCTTTATTCCTAACATCTAAACCAGGAGATTGGAGAACATGTAGTGTTTGCAAAGAGTCAAGCCGTTATGTCACACATGAAACATTTAATTGCGTTCAATGTGTCTTTGCTTTGTGTTTCAAGTGTGCTGCTATACCTCAGAAGGTGAGGTATAAGCATGATAATCATGTGCTCATTCTTTCTTATGGGAAGGAGATCGAGACAAGTACCATGGCGTATTGGTGTGAAGCTTGCGAGAGAAAAATAAATCCGAAAGGGCAGTTTTATAATTGTGATGAGTATGGTTGTGTCACCCTACACATTGAATGTTTGATTGGGAAGGACTTATATATGAAGCCCGGTTCATCTTGGTTATTCAAAGGTAGAAAGGTACGTGTTCTTCGCAACAACCATCGTATGACTAGACCTATTTGTAGGGAATGTAAAGATCGTTGTCCACACAAAATAGTGTTCCGACGTTCTACATTAAACTTTTGTTCCACCGGTTGTATGAGGTCGAAGGTTTTTAGTCTGGAGCTTTATCGTTAGCTCTTATTGAATTTGTATGTTCAAGAATCACCGATGATGCAAAGCAAAATATTTATTTGTGTCATTTTCTTGCGAAATTATCTCATATCTTGCGAAATATTTATTTGTTATCCAATCCGATCTTTACAGGTAATATATGTACTGTTAATTAATCCCAACTTTATACCCACAACTACATTCAAATATTTACATTTTAGTCAATATTTATACTTTTAAAACATTAAATACATGAATAATCAAATTTTATATAGGATTATATGTAACAATATACTGAATAACACATTATCTAGATAAGTTAAAACTACTATGGATCGGATAATAGTGAGGGTACAGAACGGGAAGTTCAAAATATATTTGATATATGATACCTAATCCTTAATTACCAGGAAAAAAAAAATTATAATACCTTTTACCGAACCCAAAAACTATAGGTATTTTTTTCAAAGCGGATATGAATCATATGATTTAGGTCACAGGTCGACGACGGGTAACGAGTTTAAGTGCTAAAACTTAATTTGAACCATAAAAGATTTTTTTATATATAAAGTTTTAAACATATTTGATGAAAAAGCAAAGATATTTTGATGAACCTGAGCTGAATTTATTAGTTTATAAACACAAATATAAATGTAAGGCAAATTGTAGTATTATACACTTTGGATCTCTTATATCTAAAACTAAAACCGATCATTGACTTTGCGTTTGGGCGGCCTAAAATAAAAAATGTTCAAAATTATATATAATCTTTGGAACTAAAAATATTATTTATTATATGTTTAAACATAGTTTAACTAACAATACAAAAATTACAAACGGTTAGAAAAGAATACAATAATTGTAATAGTTATTCTTTCTGTTTCAAAAAAAAAAATGTTTTAAATTGTTTACATATATTTTATAATTAGAATATTAGATACCATTTGTTTATTATAGTTTAACTAATATTAAACAAACTACGAAATAAAAACGGTTAAAAAGGATATGTTTAATTAATTAATTTTTCATTGCAAAAATTAAATCACTAAAATGAATTTTTTTTTTTTTTGAATATATAAAAATTGAAATATGAAAGTCTACGTCTCCTATAAACGGAACTGACACCATATTAAATTTATCTACTTTAAAGATTTTTTTTTTCACAATGGACATTCAACCCAATACCTTTACCTAAAAAATTTACTGCAGCCCAACACTACGTTTTGAATTTGTTTTCATTGTCCGTTTAAAATTGTTGATTGTTTTTAAATTTTTGCGTAAGTAACCAAGATGGACAAGCTGCATGATGTAATATAAGACACCACGGGGAGAGCACTAACCATGATGTAATATCAAACACGACATGGGTGATTGGATGAGACTTTTGCTATAGACTTTAAAATAGTAAATTTTTAAAAGTTGGCTAAATAATGATTGTGACTTTATAAAGAAATAAAAAGCATGTATATAAATATATAATTTCATAGAACATAAATGATTTTAGAAAGAAAATATATAATTTCATATTTACATGTTCTTCGCTTTGGTTTCTGGCTCTTAGTTAGTTTTAGTCTTTTTTTTTCTTTGCCATGTGCATGTGTTCCTTGTCCAGTGTGTGGGTCGGTAGACTGTATCTAATAGTTGTTTCGTAAGATATTAATAATTTTAAAAGCTTAAAAGTTAAAACTCTTTTCTGAATCTTGAAAAGCTTCTCTAATATAGAGGTTACACAAAACACAATAATCTCTCATTACAAAAAAAAAAGTAAAAGAGTCAAAACAATCTCTCTCGAGTTCTATGGATTCGGAGGTCATAAAACTTATTTCTCAAATTGTTAAATCTAAGGATACAAGTTCGAATCCAGATTCGAGGATGAGATCACTTATATCACTTTTTAGTCAACTAATCTCTTTGATCAACTCTATGGATCTTGATTCGCAGCCGGAGCCGGAGCCGGAGTCGGGGATCATATTCTTCATATACCAACTGATCTCTTTCGGGAGATCTCTATCAGGTTCGAAGCCTGAGAGGCAGATCATATTACTCGTGACTGAAATGATCTCTCTCATCAGCTCTACTGATCCGAAGCAGGAACCGGAACCTGAGGTCATGTCACTGACCAGTAAAACATTATCAAGTTTATACTCACTGGATCCTTATTCGGAGCTCCAACTACTCATTGCTAAAACATTCTCTTTCGTCGAACTAATGGATTCTGATTCGGATCCTGAGGCTGACGCGGAACGTGAGTCGGAGCGGCTAATTTCCTTATGCCCTCAGTTTGAAGTAGAACTTGTGCAAGGAAAATTTCGTGTGGCGGGAAAATTCGAGTGGAGGAGGAGAGAAAAGGGGAAGTGTAACCCCGGAAACCGGAAGGTATTAAGGTTAAGAAAAGGAGCAGAGATTACTCATTTCTTTTGCCGGAATTGCATTGGAGAGGAACATGACGTATGTGACAAGGCACCACTTGAGGTCAAACATCCTCTTCATCCAAGACACTCTCTTCAACTTGTTTTGTGGTGGGTGTCCAACTTCCAAAAAAGAAAATGCTATTGTTGTGATGAAGAACTCTTATGGATATTTTATTTTTGCTCGGCTTGCGATTGTGGTATGAATATAGCTTGCGTGGAGAAAAAACCACTCTTATCGATAGACCATCCGGAGTGGCATGAACATATACTTTCTCTGTTTCCAAGACAAGCTCCCTTACCTTGCAGTGTGTGTGCCTTGCCTCATTCAAGGTCTACTTTTTATATATGTTCCCCGTGTCAATTTATAGTTCATCAAAGTTGTATCAACTTACCAAGCGTCATAAGGATATCTCGTCATCTCCACCGTATCTCTTTTATCCGTTCTTTCGACCAAGGAGATTGGTCTTGTGGTGTTTGTCGCCGAAAAATCTACAATGATTACGGGGGTTATTCTTGCATCAATGACGATTGTTCGTATGCAGCTCATTCAACTTGTGCCACACAGAGCAATGTCTGGGATGGTAATGAACTTAAGGGAAAGCCAGAAGAAATTGATGGAGAAGGAGTTGAGCCATATGTGAGTAAAGGGAATGGAATTATACAACATTTCAGCCATCAACAACATTATTTGAGTCTTGATGAAAACACTGGTAGAGATAACAACGAGAATAAGTTGTGTCAAGCATGCATCACGCCAATATACTCCGGTAAATTCTACTCTTGTATGAAATGCAATTTTATTCTCCACGAAGAATGTGCAAATTTTTCTCGCAAAATACATCACCCGATACATCCACATATGCTCACTCTAATGACTCCCACTACCGATAGAATCAACATTGAGAATTCATGTTCTGCTTGTCCCTGGTTGTGCACAACTGGTTTCTTCTATGAGTGCGATAGAGAAGGATGTCGTTTCATTCTACACGTGCAGTGTAGCAAAATTTCTGAACCATTAGTTCATGAGAGTCATATGCATCCTTTATTTCTAACATCCAGACCAGGAGAGCGGAAACATTGTGACGTTTGCAAAAAGCCAAGAGATACTTCTACAAGTGAAACATTCAACTGCAATGAGTGCGTCTTTTCTTTGTGTTTCAAGTGTGCTGCTATACCTTATAAGGTGAGGTATAAGCATGATAAGCATATGCTCACTCTTTCTTATGGGAATGAGACAAGTATGTTGACGCATTGGTGTGAAGTTTGCGAGGGAAAAATAAATCCCAAATACCGGTTTTATAGGTGTGATGAGTATTGTTGTGTCACCCTACACATGGAATGTCTGCTTGGGTTGGACTTATACATGACGCCAGGTTTATCGTTGTTCCACTCCGGTGCTACAGACATAGATGTTTTGCCCAACAATCGTATGTCTCGACCTATTTGCAAGACCTGTAACAAGCGTTGTCCATTCAAAGTAGTCTTCCAGTGTTCTGGATTTAAATTTTGTTCCAGGTTTTGTTTACTTCGTGGCATTTGGACAGGTTTGACCAAAATAGCTTAATGGTTTGCTTTTTGTATTGATAAGTTAAACACTTTTATGTCCAATAAAGTTATGATATATTTCGGAGGAAATTTAACTCCAAAAGTATTTTGCGTTCAATCCGTGGCTCTTCTTGAGTAGCTAATGTTGTTGCGAAAGAGAATTTGATTTGTTCTGATTGATACATTTTTCTTAGTTATAAGGAAGAGCAGTTTCAAGTGATGATAGTTCAACAATCCTTATGTGGTCTGTTTTGGGGGATTTCTACTAGTAGTGACTACTAGCGGGATTTCATATTTTAAGATTAAAAGACATACAGTACTACCCGCACAACTGTGCAGGTTAGGATCTAGTAAAATTAATAAATAACAAGATTTACCTTTTCTGAATCAGCTCTGCTACCGGTTTGTCTGGCTATACTCAACTTTCTTTAGAATAACTAATAAGAGAGATGAATTTCGTTAAAAGTCAATTGAGAGAGTTGACTCCAAGTCAACCTTATAAGTCTTGATTTCATATTGAAGCTGTGTCACATCTCACATGTATTCTACAAAACCGCGTTATTCAACTACACTTGTTGTTGATTAATTCTTCATTCTTTAAATCCTTCACTTAAACTTTTCTATATGTACAACCTAAAACCGGCCAATGTCAAATAGAAATTGAGCAATGGCAATAGTGAAGAAAACAAAATTAGCTTCCCTTCTTCCAAGTTTGCTTCTTATATTTCTATCTCTATCCTTTAATGTGCCAGTCTCGGGGACTAGACTCCATTACGTAGGTTAGTATCTCACTATTCCGATAAATTTTCCTCGCTACACATTCTTGTTTTACCATCCAGTAAATATTATTAAAAGAAAATCTTGAGTTTACATGGTTTTAATAGAGTTCATATCTTAATACGGAAAATAAGATGAATAATCTAGATATAATTTTCCACAGCTATAATTAATTTAAACAATTCACTTAAGAAATCAAAACCAATAGTACAACGGTAACTTTTATTTTATTTTTTACTTCATAGCTTGATTGTTGATCGTGAAGATAGTTTTCTATCTAGAGATATTAATTTTTGTTTGATCTCATCTTTTGATATTCGTTTTTACTTACCGATTCTTATGTATCAAGTTCGCATTCCCGTTCATTCTTCGCGATCCACTCCGCCGTCTTCATCGTGTGGAAGTGGTATTTATCACGTTGCCGGGGCAACAGAGAGGTTGTGTAGACACCCTAAAAAACCGTCTGCTGCTTCAAATCCTTGACTTCTCGTAAAAGTTAGTAAATTTGAAGAAGACATTCAGTATCAAATTTCCAAATCATCAAATGTTTGTTAGTCAATAAAATTAAAGAATAATCTTCTTTCTCATTTTCTGTTCTAGCAACTTTATTTGCTTGTTGACTTGTTGTATTTGTGTTTGAGAATAATTTCTCGGATTTGATTTGTGGGTTTTGTACCGTGAAAGTTGTTTAATCCTTTATTTATGATTATTAACCAAACCGGAAATTAAAATCTTAACCGGGTATCTCAGTAAACATTTACATTTGATATCTACACTTACTTACCACCTTCTTATTGTTTGTTTCTTACCATGTCTCCGGTCTGTTACCTTCCCTACAAAAGATCATCAGCTTCAAATTCCGTTACTCCGAGCATCGCAAGCGTAAGATGACTCTTCATCTCAGATTTTGTCCGTTGCAACTGCGGATAACAGTCCATTATACCCGGAAGATTTGATTTCTTCCGGCTTGATAACGTCCTTAGTTCTATCCCTTCACCGCCTTTTAGGATTGAAAGTATCTCCTTCATCCCCGGTCTTCGTGATTCCTCATTGATCACACACGCTGCCGCAGCTCGGATCATACGCTCCATCGAAGCCGAGTTTTTTCTAGTACATTTCAGCCTTGGATCTAGCAACTCCTCTGTAGCTTCTATCCCTCTATGCAACAACGGTTTTGCCTGCACAAAAATATATAAAACCAAGCCATTGATGCAAGCAGAAGTGTAGCCAAAATGGTTATTTTTTATTAAAAAGGTCTTAAACTGCATTTGACAATGTTATAAATCGTTAACAGTTTAAAGATCATTAAAACTTAGTTGAACCGTAATTTTTAGCTTGACCAAAACCCGAATTTAGTATGTCAAGTCACAAATTCGAATTGATGTATTGAGAAGCGTCCATTTATAGGAAAAGGGGCTTGTGGAGTATAAGTGCTACAACTACCAAAAGTCAAATAGGTTGGTTTACTAGTAGTTTATCAAGAAAATATACAAAAGTAAAATTACACTTACCCAAACTACCAAATTTTCTTCACCAGATGGTCTTCTTGCTTCAATTGGCTTCCGACCAGTTATTAGCTCAAGCAACACGACTCCAAATGCGTAAACATCGGTCTTGTCAGATATCTTGCCGTGTTGGAAATACTCAGGAGCCAGATAACTGCAAAAGTTTTCCAATTTATTGCGCACTTAACATCTATAGGTGTGACTTTATGGCATCAAAAGGTTTATAAGTTAGATACCCAAAAGTTCCTTTCACGGTTTTACAGAGGAAAGGAACCGAAGGCGCAGCGGTCCAAGTAGCCAACCCAAAATCACACAACTGAAAGAAAAACTCCAACAGTGAATACAGAACACACTTATGTTGACAAATGACTAAAGAGTGGTTCAAAGTCTCTTTACCTTTGGAATTTTGTTTGAGGAAAGAAGAATATTTGAGGGTTTAATGTCTCTATGCACAACGCATTGCTCAGTGCCATTATGTAAATAGGCTATGGCATCTGCAATACCTAAGGCAACCTTGTACCTTGTAGACCAAGGCAGATTCAAGGGGGTCTTCCTACTCTTCTTTTTCTTCTTATCTTATTTTGAAACCGAGTAAAACCCGTCAATCTATGCACAAATTTCAATCCAATGGTAAAGAAAGAGAGGAAATAGAGTAATTACCATGTAAAAAGCGTTCGAGGCTGCCACCAGACACATACTTGTACACCAAGAAAAGCCCTTGATCGGGATCGATACAGAAACCTAGCAGAGGCACAACGTTGGGGCTATTAAGAGAGCTTGCAATCATCAACTCTCTGCAAAACGACTTTGGAGATTCTTTATCTTTTTTATCAAGTCTTTTGATGGCCACGGCTTTACGCCAAATCCCGATTCTTCCCTTAAAAACATAGCTACAAGCTCCTCTTCCCAAAACCCTCCCTAACCAATTTCAACACATCTTCCTCAAATACAATTCAAAGATCTAACATATCAAAGTACAAAAAAAATAAGAACAATAACAGGACATTTTGAGGGTGTTTTAGGGTTTACGTTTTGAGAAATTGCGCGTGGCAGTGAGGAGTTCGCGGTAACTGAATCGGATCAAAGAATCGGCCACCGGAGAAATACTCTTCTCCAGTGAAAGGCCTCTCGACCAATTCATCTCACCTGTCAATTCTCCTGTCTCATTCTCCAGATTCACTAGCAGAACCGTCTCTGATCCTTCAGACACTGGAAAATTCCGATAAGACAACGAAGGTTTCTCCTTTTTAATCTTCTCCAGCTCCAACTGTGAGCAAAGACTAAACCTAAACGAAGACTGCAACGAATGTTGTTCTGAGTCAATAAGCTTCGGCTCTGTTTCAGCCAGAAGCCAAGCTTTGTTGTCCTCACGAGAGCTGGTTCGAGGAGGAACAAAACAAGGAAAACCCAAATCAAGAATCATTTTTTTCAAATGAGTTTTTATTTCTAGATTGTTGTCCTGAGGATTTGTATTTGGGTTTCGTTGATGAACATATAACCCCATTCTTTCTTCTCTGAAGATATCTAAAGAAAAAGAAAGGTAAGAGGGAAAGTGACAACAACAATTCTCTTTCAATTTTGGAAAAGTGTATTTTAAAACTCAAAGAACATGAACTAAAACCGTCAATGTATTGTTGAGCAAGAAAAAGAAAACAGAGGAGGGGGGAAATAATTGTGAATTAATTAATTATTTTTGAATTATTGTTAGGATAACAGTTGGAGGATATAATTATAATTAATTATTTGAAATATTGTTAGAGCGATTAATTCATATTTAATATAAGAAGATTAGTTGGTAAAGTTGTTGTTAAATGCTCAAAGAGGGACAAGACCAAAGCCCATGACCACAAAATAAGTTTATTTTGTGTGAAAGAAATTGGAGATGTTGATGTATGTTTCCATCTGATGGTTCTATATTTCTCTATTTATGTGAGAAGTAAATGATTTTCATAGCTATTATACACCATAGTAATATCTATAGATATTTAGAGGAATCGATAGTGAAAGATATACCAAAAGGCTTATATAAGTAGAGTTAAGATATTTTACTTTTTGAAGTAAAGAATAATTTATCTAAAAATGGATTAGAAAGACCAGCTGCTTTAGTTATCTACACATTGTGTTGACTAGAGTGTCCAAGTATTATATCTCTTTGTTTTTTTCCCGGTAATGTTTCTTAGTATATATGTGTCGTCGTTCACAAACTGGTTAAATTAGCTGTCGGATGTGTTTCTTATAAAGTAATGAGGGATCATTCTCTCTAGATGGTTAACATATATAATCGTATGGCTATTTACTTGGATCATGGTCTTGGTCCATATTTAAAGTTAGTGTGTTTGTAAACAATATTATCTGTTACTAACAATTTCGATGATGGATAATACAATATATAATATTTTTTGTTAGATAATTTCATTAAATGATTTCGATTCTCTAAATTCTAGATTTTTATCTTACTAACTTATATGATTATATTATTTTCACAGTTTCATCAATAATTTATTTCACAATAATGTTGGGCGTGGGCTTTGCTCCCACTTTACTCGCTCGGCCCATCAAAAATGAGTAAATGTTAACTGGTTTGATAAGGTGTGAATGTTTTATTTGAAAGCAAAAAAAATCCTAACTTTTTTTTGTCGAAAAAAATCCTCAAAATGATTTAAAAAAGGAATAAAAAAGAACGTTATTTCAATAAAGACGGATTGTACAAAACATAAATTAGTATCGAACTAGTTTGAATTTTATTTCTACCAAAAAAAAAAAGGTTTTAGCATGTTTTGGTCTCTAAACCCAAAGAATGGGCCGAATGTCCAAAACTTCAACAAAAAAAAAAGATTATATACAAAGATATTAACGAAGATAAAATAAATAAAACAAGTTAGCCTAAAACAACTATATTATGGAGTATATTACTTATAAGTCGACGTGTCGGCTAAAGAAATGAAAGTAAGAAGCAGGTTCTTAGGAAAAATGAATCATCGAAACAAAATAAACAATGAAAATGAATCATCGAAAGAATTGATATATATTAGAATCGATCATATATATGGGAATCAAAAAGACGTGTAGATTAGCGGAAGATACGGCGATGATTTTGCTTCTATGTTTTTCGCTTCTCTTAATTAATAAACTATTTTTGGGGTTATAAAGTCTCAGTCCATTAATTTCACCTTACTGCCAGCTAACAATCCCGATGAATTACTCATAAATATTGTAATACAACAATTACTCATAAATATTGTAATACAACACTTTAATTTACGTTCATTCATTTTTTTTATCACTCCAAAAAGATAATGATGTATTTGATATGCGATCCATATTTTTCCCCGACGTCAAGATTTTTTCTATGCCATTTTTTAAAATGAGTTCTTATTATTTACATTGTTGATCATGTGGTTTTACAGTGCCACATTAGTTGCTAAAATTATATACAATACAAATAACTTATATAATTTTTCCTCACCAGTATTAGTGGTCTATGTTTGGAGTATTTTTTATATAACATATATGGTACCGACTCGATTCAATTGATTAAATACCATAAAAGATAATTCTGTCTATAGACAATCTTTTACAATATTCTTTTTTTAAAAAAAAAAATACCTTAATTTGGGTTCATTTGAGTTTAACAAATTAAAAGTGAAAAAGAACTAATGAAAACTCAGTATTCTTACTACAATTTTCAATAAATATCGAAATTTATAATTAATTAATACTTAATTTACATTTTTCATATTTATATTTATCCATTCAGTTAATTGAAAATTAAAAATAAAATAATAATGTGAATATGTTTTATTGGTTAAATAAAAATGTAGTAGATTTTACGATATATTAAACATACAACTTTTTTTTGGTTAAGAACTATTGTATAGAGTAAGGTTTCAAATAATAACAATGGAACAAATTTTTTGTCCAAAAAAAAAAAAAAAGGAAAAAA
>Ga0041059_1001461_pt1 | contig 18667 bp, 20 predicted proteins | sample AraColnosormetaG_FD_56232 | JGI IMG/M metagenome (GOLD analysis project Ga0041059, IMG submission 56232) | Arabidopsis roots microbial communities from North Carolina, USA - Col MF nosort | ecosystem: Host-associated > Plants > Roots > Unclassified | place: USA: North Carolina | collected...
GAAAAAATAAAAAAAAAAAAAAAAAGAGAGAGAAAGAGATCAATCTTATTATTGTTTTGTTTCGAATATTCATACCGATTATTACAGAGACAAGTGTATACCAATATTGCTATAAAGCTTATTGTGAAAAATTATTTTAGAAAACATAAATAAAAAGATTCAAACAGCAAACTTGGACTTGAGATTCTGCACAGTTGTATCATCAGTCCTAAACGCTCTGGTCAGGACTGCGTTTGGAATCTCAGGTTTCGAGCCGAACAGAGTACTAGGCAAAACAACTGCTCCTGGGAGCTGGCTGTTAAAAGCGGTTATCATTCGCGCTTTCACTTGGCCAACGTTCCATTGGAAATGAACCAATCCTCTAGGGATAACAAACGCCTCTCCTGCATTCAAAACTTTTGAGAACAAAGTGTTGTTGGTACTCAAGAATCCGACAAACACCGAGCCTTCGATCACAGTTCCTACTTCGGTTGCACGCGGGTGCAAGTGAGGCGGATTTACACCTCCTGGAGCTAGCTCAACGTTATTCATCGAGATTCCTAAAGTGTTTAGACCCGGGAAGGTTAAGACGTTGGCGGGAGCAACGGTTACTCCGTTAGGGTTTGACGTGTCTAAGGGGCCACCTAAACCGGAGTAGAAGAAGTCAGAAGCAGAAACGGCTGATTTGCATGGAAAGCCATTGATGGAAGCAGAAGCTTTGAGATCGCCAACGCAGAAGTCTTGTAAAGGATCAGAATCAGATGAGAGAGATGGGATTACAAAGAGACAAAACATAAGAAGGAAAGATCTTAAAAGAGCAGAAGGTATTTGGAGAGTAGCCATAGCTTTTGATGAGAATGATGAAACATAGCATCTCTGTATTGTAGATATATAGTGGTTATTCTGGTCTTCGGAAAATTGTATTTTGACTCATTCTAGGTTTTGTTTTGTAAGAAAACAATAAAAGTTGGAGAAAGCTGAGATAATTTTCAAGTTTTATGTTATGTTTTACAATTTTACTCTGTTTTCTAAAACTTCTTATTGATTTTGTCGTAAGAAGCAAGCAATAGAAAATACAAGTACTAAGCAGAACAATTCAAACCATATGGGTGACAACGTAGAAGAAAGTTGTAATAAATTAATTAGTTGGTAAGAATCTTAATAAGAGTTGAATTGTGAATTTCATTGACTACCATTTGTTGAAAATGTCTCTCAAGGTTTTATTTTCCAACGGAAAAACAAATGTTGTTACTGTGTCATGCAATGTGTAACAAAGAAAAGGAATATGTAAAATATTTTTTCGAGAAAATATCAAAATAAAACTACTACCATACGCGTGTAAAATACAAAACCACACGCAACAAATGTGCGTTGAGCGCGTGAGAATAGAATCCGTGGACTATAACCCTCTTTTTTGGGCTTTTTTGCACAAATGAAATATTAAAAGGAGCTCCAGCGCGTGGGTCGGGATTCTCTTTTGTGTTACATCTGCTGAATACAACATGGGCCATATAATATACAACAAATAGGCCTTTAAACCCGGATCCAAATCAGTTAGTTTCGGGTCGATTTCTCAATTCTGAACCGGCCGGTTTAGATTTTTAATTATTTTGATCCCAAAAATACTCAAATAATCGGGGTATATTAATCAAGTGATTTTGTGTTACAATATAAAAAATCAATGTTATTCAATCATATATTTTAAAAGTCTTAATAATATCCAATGTTTATTGAAATAGTGATTTGAAAATCTACTTTAAAATCTCCTGTTATTGAAAACATTTTCGGATTAGGGTTTTAATAACCTTAAAAGATTTAAGTGAATTTTTTTATATAAAAATAATCAAAATACAGAATTTTAAGTCCAGTGGTTTTTGTTGGGATTTGAGAGAATTTTACTATAACTCATAACAACTTCTTCAAATCTACCCAAATTCATCAATATAAAAAGAAAACTCAATTAAACTTAAATCACTCGAAATATAAGATTGAATACATCCACATATAACCAAAAAGAACAAAACATTTTCAGGAAAAAAATGATAGATTTATGCGGAATTAGAGCTTTTGATCTTAACGGATGAAGAGAAATTGCGGTGAGAGAGAAGCCTTCTCCCTCCACGTAATGCCAGCACAGTGACATATCTCAGATGGCTCAACGGCGACATAATCGACACAATTAGGGCTCACTCTTCTTCTTTTCCTAGTGCACACGTTTCAAATTGGGTGTTAAATAGGGTATAATCGGCACAATTAGTTAGTGTTCGCTCTTCTTCTTTTCTTCGTGTGAACGCTTCAAATGGGGTGTTAAATAAGGTTAAACGGACCTTCTATTTCCTTTTATCTCTCTATCCTGTTGGGCCTTAATTATTATCAATGAAAAGACCCATGAAAGTGCCCAAATCATTTGAAAGGCCTTTGTCATTTTCTCAGCAGTCAGCACCCATCAAACTCCACAAGGTTCCCTTACTTCCTTACATGAAGCATCTATATTACATTTTAGGCAATGAAGAGGAAAGAGAATCTAAACTATGGACAGTGATATTCTTAGGCTACAAACAGGAGCATTAGCCAAAGAATATCACTATGTCTCTAAAGTTTTTAAGAGAGACTTTTGCACAAAATGATTTGATTAGTAAAAACTGATTACTTGACATCAGAGTTTTAGACTTTTAGTCTAAGAGAATCACCATAAATCCCCCAAGAGAAAGAAATGAATCTTATTAATGTTTTTTCTTTTGTTTCATACCAATCGTTACACATAACTTATTGCTATGCTATGAAATCGAAGCGAATTAAGAAAGATCATTTGAGAAAACATGATAATATAATATCAAAAGATTCAAACAGCAAACTTGGACTTGAGTTTGTTCACAGTAACATCATCAGTCCTAAACGTTTTGGTCAAAACAGCATTTGGAATGGTAGGGTTTGAGCCAAACAGAGTACTAGGCAGAACAGCCGATCCTGGAAGCTGACTGTTGAAAGAGGTTATCAAACGCGCTTTCACTTTACCAACATTCCATTGGAAATGAACCAATCCTCTAGGGACAACAAACATCTCTCCGGCATTCAAAACCTTCGAGAACAGAGTGTTGTTAGTAGTCAAGAACCCGACAAAAACCGAGCCTTCGATCACAACTCCTGCTTCGGTTGCACGCGGATGCGAGTGAGGAGGATTTACACCGCCTGGAGCGAATTCAACGTTGTTCATCGAGAGTCCTAAAGTGTTTAGACCCGGAAAAGTTAGGACATTGGCGGGGGAAACGGCTACGCCGTTAGGGGTCGAGGTGTTTAAAGGACCACCTAAGCCGGAGAAGAAGAAGTCAGAAGCGGAGACGGATGATTTGCAAGGGAAGCCATTGATGGAAGGAGAAGCTTTGAGATCGCCGACGCAGAAGTCTTGTAAAGGATCAGAATCAGATGAGAGAGATGGGATTACAAAGACACAGATCACAAGAAGAAAAGATCTGAAAAGAGAAGAAGAGATTTGGAGAGTAGTCATGGCTATTGATGAGAAATATAAAACAGAGCATCCTCTGTTTTGTAGATATATAGTGGTTTGTGTTGGTCTTTGGCAAAGTTTCTTTTGACTTCTTCTATTTTTTTAGTCTAAAAAATAATTGGAGATTAGTTGAGGTAAGCAAATGGACCTGAAAATATTGTTTGTTTATTACTTATGGTTCAAGTTTGATGCTCTGTCTAACACGATAACTATGTTTTCTAAAGCGGTCTATTGATTTCGTCGTAGAAAGCAATCTGAAGAACATTTCAAAGTTAATGGTTAAAATGTCTTTTGTTAAACAGAGAAGATTTCTTACTTAGTCATAAGTTACATCATACATATTGACTTCAAGACTTAAGCTAATGATGTCTTTTAAGAAAAATGAGAAATTAGAAATCTTTTTGGTATGTTAATTGGTGAATCTTTGGTCGATAATGTACGATTTTCCATGATAAAATTAGTTGGTAATATTGGCTGGGTCAAATCTTTATGGGTTTGTTAAAGTGGGATTTTCATAAATACTATTTTTAATTACTAACAATAATTACTTGGCACAGGGTTTTTAGTTTCATTCAATGAATCATCAAAGAAAGATTCAACCAAGTTCTATAAGAAAAGATTCAAGATTGAGTTTGAAGTAAGTGATAAGTTAGAAAAAATGTTTTTTGCTTGTTCTGTAATAAAACTGTCAGTATCAGTTACATACAGATTAGAACAAGGATGTTGTTTTGATTTCTTAAGTAAAACAGATTCATGATTCTGTTGGCATTTCAATGAAACTACGAAGCATATGCAGATTCTGAGATATCTGTAATAGAATTGCTTCTCCTTCACTAACATCTAAAACATCTGAAATTTGCTGCAACAATTCACCTTTTGATTCAATTGCATTTAGTCTCTCTGTAATCTCTGAAATTTCCTTCACTAACATATCTTTTCTGCTTCCATTCTCTGTAACAAGACAATTTCAAAAAATCTATTTTAACTTTCAAGTTTATTAAAGAAACATATGACCAATGAATTGGCTTTACCTTTTTCTTCCTCTATAATCATCACACCATTATTGCCTATAGAATCCTCAGCTGAATCTTTCATTTGTTCCAAATCTTCTTCATGATTTGAAGAACAAACAGGCAAATCTGAAACCGGTTTAGTTTCTTCATCAAGAAACTCCTCTGCTTCTCCTCTTTCTTCTCTCAACAATCCATATCTCAATCTATAAACTTCAATTCCAGCTTCAAGCTCTTTCATTTCCTCTTCTCTCTTAACCAACAAACCATTCATAGACTGCAAAGCTTCTTGATCATATTCTGCTTGCTCATCCATCATTCTCTGATACTGCAATGCCTCCATTTGAACCGCAGCTTTCTCTGCTTGAAGTCTTGTGATCATAGCCATTGCATTGTTTGCTGCAACAGCTGAAGCACTCCTCTCTTCATCTAACTCCATATACAAATCCATCAACGACTTGCGATCCAATCTAACCTGTCTATTTAGATGCTGAAGTATCGAATCTCCATCCAACACTTCGCTCTCCAAACCATTCTGATCAACGAAAGATTTCTTCATTGATCGAACAGACCATCGCGGACTATTCTGAGCCGAGTCAGAAAGCGGAATGCCAAAGAACTTATTACCTCCTTTTACAAAACTCGGAGTTCTGTCATCAACTGCATCCAACGAAGCGCCTTTCGTGTTCAAAGCATCATCATCCTCAGGCAAATCCGTGTATTTAATGTTAGACAAATCCAAAGTTCTTTGGTTAAATGAAACTCTAGGAGATGGACTAGGAGCTCCGAAAAAAGATTGATTATTGCTCTTAGGTTTATCGGATTTCAGCTTCATTATCTGCCCACAACAAGAACAACGTTGCTGCCTCTGAAACCTGTCATTGCTATTGTTAGTTCTGTTCTCAACCTGATAGAAGTTTTCATCTTTCTTCGAACCCGCAACCGGAAACGCCAATTGAAGCTCACGTTCATCGTCGATAAGAAGCTCAAGATCCTTATGCAAGATTCCAATAAGAGACTTGTAAGTATCAACATCTGTTTCTTTCTCGGTAGCGAAAGAGAGAAGACATCCTTCACACATACGTTTGATCTCAGAGAGTTTCTTGTGCACATGACAGTAAGCGAGAGATGAGACATTCTTCTTGTGAGCATCGCATATCGAGTCGTTGTAATAGAAATCAGGGTTTCTGCTGACAAGAACATGGTCGAGTCTAGTGCAGAGAAGACAGGGGATTTTGAGGTCAAAGAATTTAGCGATTTGGTTAGAGAAGAAAGCGAGGAAGCCATCGATGAAGAGGATAATGATGAGGATCCATTCAAGAAGAGCGTAGATTAAGAACTGTGGGAATGTTCCAAGTTCTTCTTCTATGAAATTCTTGAAGGAACGGTTAGACATTATTGTGATTGCAAAAAGCGATCACGAAGATAAGAAGCAAACTTCAGATAAATTAACAGGAAGAAGAAAATTATCTTAAAAGGGTTACATGAAGATTGAAATGGTAACAGGAAAAGGAACCCAAAAAAAACAGAGGTTATTAGCTTTATTATCTAGTCCTCTATATTTGGATTGGGAAAAGAATTAATTTGACCAATAATACCTGAAATAACGGCTAATCGCAGACAAGTAAAATTGACAAAATTAGATTCTTTTTCTTTAAAATTTACTCTGTTTTTTGGATTGTCATGTACTATAGGGAAAAATGGTGTTTGCTAGGGAAAGAGAAAAAAAAAAATCCACAAAAGTCGAAGTGGCATATGAAATTGGCAACATTATTATGACATTAGAGATAAATGATAAAATATTCGAAGAACCATACATAGTTACATACAGTTTTAGGCTTTTATCTTATCCCCAAAAGATAAGATAATAGAAAAGCCTAAAAACCCCACAAATCACCAACCATTGATTGAGATGGGCCACATGAGAATCACGCTTGTTTTTAACTTACATCACCACAAAACAAAACACACACAGCAGAAAATGACTCATAACAGTGTGTGTGACAAGAGTTTTACAAACAAACAAAGATGATGAAGCACCCTAGACACAGTTTGTCCATCAATCTCTATAGCCTTCCTCTGTTTTTGTTCTGTTTTTTTTTTCCCCTGATTATATTTTCAGACAAAATACATAAAAGTTTGACAAAGTAAGGCCTAAAGAAAGATCAAAAACAGGACTGAGACTTAATAGGGTTCTTTTTTCTTATCTGTTTATACCTAATATGTACTACTAGTACTACAACAACAGAGAAACAAAGAAAGAAACAAGGTCTTGTAGATTCACCTTGGGTTTAAGCTCTAAGCAACTCTGATGATGCTGCTATTGCTATCTCCATCGCTGAAGCTTGGCATCATCGTGAAAGCCGAGTGTCTTGAGTTGGGTTGCTCGTTAAGATTAAATGAGGATGCCAGACAAAGGTTGAGAGAAAGTGGAGCAGCATCTGTGTTTAGATTGAATGTTGGCTTTGCTTGGAAGGTTACTGGAACCAGATATGGATCGTTGAGATGAAATGTCTCTGGTGCATTCTCAGTTTTTGTCGGCACGTCAGTAAAAACTTGCATCGCTTGCTGTCCAGAGCTGATGTTGGTTTCAGGTAGTGGTGAGTTCTCCTGAGTAGGATCTTGCTCCATGGCCATTTCTGTAACCTGATCAAACCAATCACACCTAACTGTCACACACTTACCATTATTGTTTATAAACTACAACTTAAAAGATATATACCCAATTAGACCAAAAATCATTATGATACTTCTCCATATTACTTTGTCTTTAAGTTCTAAAGAAGAAATACTAAAAACCTAAGAAAGGAAAGAGCTTTGAGAAAGCAGAGAACACCAAAGAAAGTAAGAAAGTTAAGTTCTATCAACTAAGCTAAAGTCTAGACCTTTTCATTCACATATGATTTAGCTAACATAAAATGATTTAGGATAAGAGTAGAGATTTACCGTCTCAGTAGTGATATCAAAAAGGCTAGATCTTCTTCGGCGACGGTTGAGGTTGGTTCGTCGGAGGAAGTATTTCTGAGCATGACTAGCTACTTGAGTAGGAGTCCTACTCTTCACAAAGTTTCTTGATATTCCTTTCCAATCTCCTTTTCCTACTTTCTGCAACCCAATCAAGAACCTCTTATGCTCGTTCTCTGTCCATGGAACCCCTGTTTTGTTCAACACAAACAAACAATAATCAACGACAACGAATCCATAGCTCAAAACCAATCAATCACCGACATAAATTCCAACATGCATAGATTCAATCACGAATTGGATAAGATTCAAATTAGAGACATTCTAATAATACAATCAATCAGAATCCTAAGCTCTTATCAGAATCAGAAAAAGAGTAGTACCTCGTTTCCTCCCGCCGGAAGAAGACGAAATCTGGACAGCGTCATTGGCGGAGGCGTAACCGTCAGCGACAATCACCGTCGCATCCGTTTCGTTCTTATCTTCACCATCTCCAGCTCCGGCGGTGACTATCTTAGGGATCTCATCCTCCGGAGAAGACTTTTCATAATCAGAGAGATTGTTCAAACTCACACACTTTCTCATCGGATCAACCACGACTCTAACTCCGAACAACATGATCTCATCTCTCTTTCCCGTAACGCCGCAGTCTCCGGTCTCCGACGAACTACTAACGGCGGCCATAAATAAAACACTTTTTCCGATTTTGCCCTTTGCGTCGCTTTTGGTTTTTACCCTTTCGAAATAAGAACCGTACAGATTAGGAGACGAGGTGTGAGTGGATCTGAGCTACTTCTTCTGTCTTGTCTTTATAAAAACTCGATAAGCCACGTGGCATTACTTACTCTGTTGTGTGTTATTACGATAACATGACACGTGTTTATTTATGATTTGTTCGTCACTCGTTTCCTCTGTGACCTGCTTGTCTCTCTATATTTATCATTTCTTCCATTTGGATTTATTAATTAATGAGTTATTTTCTTTGGATATATTCTGATAATGTCTCTCTCTCTATTCATTATTTTTGTCATTTTAATTAAATGTGTTTTTTTTTGTTCAAGCAAAGTGAATGTGTCTCGACGTCCTTCTCTCACGTAAAAAAAATGGTTTCTAGTGTGATTTTCTTATTGATGATTTGAATATAGAAATGAGAAAAAAAAAGTTGGTAAAGGAAGTATGGTGTGTCATGCGCATGAAGATGAAATGTGATTTTTGAATGGTAGTTCATAATTAAACTGTATAAGATGGTATTATAAGTGTGTTTTATAATGTAATGTTAGTGTTAAACGAATCTGGTCAACTTACTTAGTGCGATTCCCGATTACATCCAACCTGATTACCTTTATATAAAAACCATTATCTTATTTTAGCTAGCTTGTAACGAATCACACAAGCAACCAAAAAGTTACCTTGATAATCTCAATCTGTTAGTACTCTTTATTTCATCCTTCGCTTTAATCTAAATTAATCCTCCAAATCCCTTTTAGAACATTGTTTTTATTGAAATACAAATTACTTCTGGTTAGGATTAAATGATTGATAAACTAATCAAAAGAATATTCCAAATTGTGGCATCAAAATATTTGATGAAGACATGGGGCCAATGGGAGCACATGATATCCTCATCACTTTAAATACTAGCTAGTATTTTATGTATCCATCAATTCTCTTCTTCTTTTTTTCCTTTTCCCCTTCAATTAATAGCCTTTTAAAGTTTTAATTTCCCTTGCAAATTGTCCTTTTAAAACCAGATATGATGATAATCCCTTACAAGTTACAAGCATGATTAACGTATGAATCTCCTCATAGTTTACAAACTGATTGATTCACATTCACACCACTAGTGAAACACATGACCGATTAATTCGACTGACTAATCATGTTTTAAGGGATATTGTCATGTGGATCATATCACTAAACTCTATTTTAATTGAAAATATCACACAAAAGTATAGTATAACCACATTCTTGCAAATATAGTGAAGAAATAATTGAATTCACACAAATTTTGGAGAAGGTTGTTGCTGATCGGGGTTGACTTTATATGTTCGCAAATAAACATGATATTTTATAAGAATTATATTGTACGATTAAATGACCGTTGTTGATCAGTTGGTTAAATATTGTTTTTTGCAAATTAAATAAGAGATTACAAGTTCAATGTCTATAACAAATTTCTTTACAAATCACAATGATCATAAAACTTAAAAAAAATTGGAGTCTAGCTAATGATGTAACACGGTTTAACAAAAAGAAAAGAGTATATGATGAGCTTCTCCAATAATCTTGGTTCAGCACATGAACTTAACCTTTCTATCTCTATCGACTCTCTCTGGTTTATCTTCTTAATCTTTGGTCGTCTTAACTCAAATCATTCAACATTAGAAGTATTCCATTGTAAAAATGTTTTGTTGTTGCAATTAGTGATTTAAAACAAACTAGAGACTTAAAACTTTTACGCTTTATCTTGTTAGTTTTTTTTTTTTTTAACTTAAAAATTAACGTGGTGTCATGATCATATCCCATCGAAGTTTAAGCATGGGGGTTTAACAACATGCATGCTGCATGATAGGAAAGATATAAAAATCTTCTAATTATTAATCAAACATTTTCTTGTGGAAAAGAAAAAGAAAAGGAAAAGCACATATATTGGTTATGAATGAAAGACACCATTACCTTTTCTTGGTTGCACACAACAAAGATGAAGTTAAAGGAGTTGTTTAGATAAAGCCACTATAAAGAGACTTTTCTCCTTTTAGTTTTCGCTTTAGCCAATTTGGATGAGTATGTGACTTTCCCAAATCAGAATTTTAGAAAAGGGTGGATCATGATAGGATTGTGTACTTAAACAGAAAATAATATTTGTTCAAATAGGTTTTTAAAGATTGAATGATGTTCTACCTCCCACTTGACAATTCCAAGCCCTTTATGGTATTTGAAAACCTTAAGTTGTTCCACACTCACACGGCAACAACAAGACATTATTGACTCATACAATGAAACCACACAATGTCAATGCGCCTCACACCATGACCATAGGTACCTTAATACGTATCATACTAGATTAATTTTGTTCTAGCTTGTAAATTTCTCTATGAAAGCTAAAAAACCTAAGACAAAACAAGTAAATTACCGTTTGGATAAAACAACTAAAGATTGGTTTTAAGATCGATTTGAACATTCTTAAGATTAGTTCAAATGGCCAAACAACGAAACACATATACTTAGTCTATGCTACACAATTCACCTTAACTAAATAACACTTATTGCTAATAAGTGATTCGTACCAATATGAATGATAATTCTCAACCGGTGACGTTTTACATTTTGTGAAACCGTCCTTTAACATTTTGTTAAGTGAATGAATGTGGTGTTCCTGTAATAAAGTAGAAAACTCAGGGGTAACAACGTAATTAAGTGGAAAACTCAGGGGTAACAACGTAATTACTATCTTTTCCGTTCCTAACTGACAGATTTCTTCAAGGAAAAAAGCAAAACAATTGGAAGAAAAAAACAAAAAAAAAAGGATTGCTCTCTTCTCTACCTCGTTCTTTTTCTTCTTCACGACTTCGGTCGGGAAAAAATTCCCTTGCCGTAACCGCATTTTCAACCCTAATGACTGACCCAGAGGTAAAAATCTCATTTTCAATCCCTAAATTTCCGCCGTGTTCGACTTCACATTCCCAATTAAAAAAAAAACAAGTTTTTTTTGTTTCTTCTCTGTTTCTTTTAGGTTTCATTTCTCTTTATATAAAGGATTGTTGTCTCTGATTTCGTTTATTGATCTGGATTGGTATTTCGGATATGGGTTTTGATTATTCCGTTCTGGGATTGCGATGAATTGTTTTGTGTTTTTAATGGTTAGCAGAAATTAACCGCCTTGAAGAAGGCTTACGCTGAGACAATACTGAACACAGCCAAGGAAGCGGCGGCGCGTGTTATGATTACTGAGAGGAAAGCGCGTGGGTATCAGCAAGAGCTTGCGTCTGTTAGAGATGAGGCTCTTCGTGCATGTCTTAGGCTTAAACAGATATATGATTCCAAGGTAAATTTTCAATTTTTAGATTTGTTTCTGTGGATTCTGTAAACTTGAAGAAACTTTTCATCATCTAAATTGTTTCTTGAGCTAATATTTTGAGTCTTGACATTGATTTGAGGATAAAGTTTTGACATTTCTGAGCTTTGTGTGATGACAATGAGCTTATATAGGGTATCGAGGACCTAGGTAGTATGAGAAACTGTTCTTTGGTTTACACTTATTTCAGTAACTCTTGTTTTGATTATAGCTTTGGGAATTGAGATTGTGGTACATTTTCTTGAGGATGGACTTCAATGTCACTTGTGCTGTATTTTTCCTTTCTGTTGCAAATTCTTCTTCTACTCTATTTCATTAAAAGAATTTGTGGTTATAGGTCAAGGAGGCAGAAATGATATCTTTGCAGAAGCAGCAAAAGATTGAGGAACTTGAAGCTCAACTTGGAGAAGCTGAAGATATAGTAGGAGAGTTAAGGACGGAGTTACGAGAATCGCGGTATCTCCTGGAGAAATTGGCAAATGGTTGTCAAACAAATCTTAGCAAAGAGGAGAAAGCCCCCAATGAAGCAGTTTCTTTAGAAGTGCGTGAGGACTCTAGCAACCACGAGAGATCAGTTGTGGCTAGTGTTATTAAACCACATATGAGTGACAGAGATCTTAGTATTAACCGGTGTTCTTATAAAGAGAATAAAGATCCTTGTCTTTATACTCTTCCTTCCATACTAAGTAGATGCAGAGAAGCTGAGGTGGTAGAAAGGAACACTATCAATGGAGATTGTGCTGATGTGGAATCACTTACAGAAGCAAGGAAGGAAGAAGCGAAAGAGAATGATATTGAGCTTTCTACTACACCTTTGTCGCCTTCTGAGAAACAGTGTATCAAATTCTCGTATAAGAGGAAGCATAATAAGGATGGAAGTAACAGCCCTGAAGGAGGAGGTTCCTCCTCACAAGATGATGATGACGACGATGAAAGCAGAAGCAGGAGACATAAGACTGGTGAGAAAGACAACGCGTATTTGGATTCTTTCACCAGCACTGAACCATCTCGTGATAGTCGACGTGTAGCTCAGGTCGCTCGTCAGGTTAGTGAATCTAGATAAATTTTCGGTTTCCTCTTGCTGTGACAGTTTCTGATCACTGTCCATGTGTTTTTTTTATTACCTTTATGCATAGCTATTATCTTGAAAGTTTTGTGGGTTTGTTCTATAAAATACTCAAGATTCTGACCTTTTTTTTGGGTTTTTTTGTTGGCATAGCTTTTACCATTCTCAGAGAAGAAAGGGTTGCAGCAGAGCCAATGTGATGATGTTCCTTGACTCACAAGTCACAAGTAATCTTCGAAGGTCCTGTCATCAAATTCCATTTGATCTTCTGGGAAAAATGGTTGATTAGAGAAATTAGCTGTAGTTGTAAGATTGTTGGCATATATAACCCCATTTCTCAGCTTATTAAACTAATGGAAGAAGCTAATTTTGGTCGTTGAGTTAGAATATTTCTCACACTACTTGGTTACATTTTTAATCGTCCGACTTTTCTATACCTTGACTAATCCCAAAGCACAAGACGATCATGTTTATTTTACTCAGAGCCTATAAAACAGAGCATTTTCTGATTATCCACCTATTAGTTCTCTTATCTCCTCGATTTTAAATTCTTTACCCAAATGAGAAAATCAGATTTGTTCGAGAACCTTGAGAAAAAAAAAATAGTCGTTATGCTTGAGTTTCTCAACTTCAGAGTCGTCAAGTCAAAACATTGAAGAGTCTTCGTCTAGACTCGGGGAATTTGAAGAAGTTTCCTCAATGTGTACTTGATTCTATAAAATATAAAGAATTTACTTCAATTTTTTCCACGAGAGATTCTTTTAATGTTCCAGAAGATTATATTGAGTGTGACAATTCATATAAAATAAAGTTAAAGAAGAAGCAAATCAATAGAAGTCATATTTGTTCACGAACACAAGGTTTGACCATACATAACGCGTCTCTTGAAATATGAATGTGTATATAAACAAAACAGAGGAACCGAGAGAACATCACAAATAAACTTCAAAGTACAAATTCCATTTCGATTTTAAAACTTTTGAGAAGACGATATACAATAATGAACGGAACATCGTGGGCTGACCAGTGGGACAATAGCGGCGACTCTGCCAAAGGAGGCCGAATCGGCAGCGGCGCCGTCGTGAGAAGCAGCGGAAGTGGAGCAACGTCAAACACGACCAAGTACAAGGAGAAAATGGGACAAGGGTTAGACAAAACCAAAGCTGTAGCTTCTTCTGGTTTTAAGAAGCTCAAGACTGGTTCTGCTATTGGTTTTCGTTGGGTCAAGGACAAGTATCACAAAACCACACACAAACAATAAAGATTTCTGTAAACTCCTTTGTATATGAGTATTAGTAATTTATTCACTTGCCAAATACTGTATTATGTCTGATCTATATTTTTCTAAGCTTGTTTGATTTGAATGCTTTGTTTACTGTGGTAAATTGTTCGAGTTTGGGTGGGTTCATGGATTAATTAAATTGTTTTTCTCTTTAATTTTTAAATTATTACATCTATAATAACAACGAATTATCGTTTAGACAAAATCATATTATGCGATTAAATCATAAATATATAAAAATAAGAAACGATTTATTTCGAAGTATATAACGTGTAATTTTATAAATTTTACTTTTAAGATCGGAGGGTAATTTTCCCTCGCTTCTGCAGAAACAATTTTTATCCGCCGGATCTGAAGTGGTTCTTCTTCAGAGTAAATCAATCGGAGAACCCAAAACCCTAGAAAGCAACCAGAATCACATTTCACTCTAAAATTATCGGCGGAAGCAGAAACCCTAGTCATTGGTTATATCCGTCGCCGGCGTTAGAGGGCCGTGATGTCGATAGAGATGCCAAGAGGTTTACCATTTGCCGTCGACACTTTTGGACCATACACGGAGACGAAGAGAAGAAAGAGACATCATTTCTTAACTCATGCTCATAAAGATCACACCGTTGGGGTTTCTCCTTCTAACATTGTCGTCTTCCCCATTTACTCTACTTCCCTCACCATCTCTCTTCTTCTTCAACGTTTCCCTCAGGTTTTTGTTTCCTCTATCTCTTATCTCTTCGTGTTTCCTTCTCTGTTTCCTCAATAATTGTCATAATTGTGCAGCTTGATGAGTCTTACTTCGTGAGAGTTGAAATTGGTCAATCAGTGATTGTTGATGATCCTGATGGCGAGTTTAAAGTTACTGCTTTTGATGCTAATCATTGTCCTGGTAACTTCCTTTGTACCTTTTGCTTTTGTTAAAGTCTTAGCTTTTTCCAAATTGTGACGAATTTCATAAACTTCAGGAGCCGTTATGTTCTTGTTTGAAGGAAGTTTTGGTAACATACTTCACACTGGTGATTGTAGGCTTACACTAGATTGTCTACATAGTCTACCTGAGAAATATGTTGGAAGAAGCCATGGCATGAAACCAAAATGCTCTCTTGGTTACATTTTCTTAGATTGTACATTTGGGAAATCATCTCACTCTCAGAGGTTTCCCACTAAGCATTCAGCTATTAGACAGGTGATTTGGCTTTAATCATTATGCATTGGAATCGTTTCTGTGTAAAGTTTCTCCATTTTCATTCTTGTTCAATGAATTCAGATCATCAATTGCATATGGAACCACCCAGATGCACCAGTTGTATATCTTGCTTGTGATATGTTGGGACAAGAGGATGTTCTCTTAGAAGTTTCTAGAACGTTTGGCTCCAAGATTTATGTGGACAAAGCTACAAACTTGGAATGTTTCAGATCGTTAATGGTTATAGTTCCCGAAATTGTCTCTGAAGATCCTTCTTCCAGGTTTCACATATTCAGTGGGTTCCCTAAACTGTATGAAAGAACAAGTGCAAAGCTTGCTGAGGCAAGATCGAAACTTCAGAGTGAGCCTCTTATCATCCGTCCTTCAGCTCAGTGGTATGTTTGTGATGATGAAGATGATTGGAAAAGTGGAAGCATTCAAAAGCAGAGAAAAGTTAGGTTTAGTGAAGCTGTCAAGGATGAGTTTGGCCTTTGGCATGTGTGTTACTCAATGCATTCATCCCGTGCAGAGTTGGAATCAGCGATGCAACTTCTTTCTCCGAAATGGGTTGTATCAACAGTTCCTTCTTGTAGAGCAATGGAACTCAACTATGTGAAGAAAAACTGTTTTATCAGTCGGTTTTCGCCTGATGATCCTTTCTGGAAGCTTCTAGACATCGATATGGAAGCTTCTCCAGTTGCAGCAGCTGATACTCAAACTGTAGCTCTTAGTTGCTGTCTCATGAGTGAACAGATTATTCTGGATTCGGGAAAATCGAAGTTAGAACCTGTGATAGAATCGTCTAGCACGAAGAAGAAGCTTCTGAGTTTATCCCCTGAAAATAGTCTTCCTGTAACTCTGTTTGGGAGAGCAAGGCAAAGTTCTCAGGAATGTGATCAACTACATGAGAGAAAAGTCATACACACTCAATGTGTATACACCAAAACCTCGCCGGTATTGGAAAAACTGAATGTAAAGGTAGTAATTGAGCCTTTACAAGATGATACTAAAGAAGAAACAGTAGAGAAGGAATCTTGTACAATCTTTTCTACTTCTACCTCAAAGGAGACTTGCAAGGATCTTAGTGGGGATTTGAGAAAGCTATACAGATCAATGAACGCACCTGTGCCTCGGCCGCTACCATCATTGATGGAGCTTATGAACGCTAGGAAACGCTCTCGGAATCACTTGAGTTTCTAGCTTGCGGTTGACATCTTAGCCTGATCACATCATTACAGTCTCAATCCCTTATAAATTTTTATACAGTGGAGAGAATACAGTTTGTAATGTTTTTTATACACAGAAATTGATACATTTTTTTGAATAAAAGAAATTGTTGATAAAATCTATTTCAGTTTTTGATAAAAGGTTGATAAAATCTTGCACCTCTATAAATACCACGTTGATTCTTCCAATAACACTGCCGCAGCATAAAATAAAGAACCCTACCTTTTTTTTTTGTTTTTGCTAAGAACCCTAAATTATTCGTTATGAGAGGTCGGATATATTTTCGCCATGAAATCGACCGTAATCCTGAAGTCTCAGAAGCTGGCACAATCAACGCATGTGTAACCATGGTCACGATGGATGAACCTGTACGAACATTCCCGATTACGTGGCTCGCGGATTACGTCATGGAAGATGAAGGATTTAGTAGTAGAGAAGACATTAATGATCTTTTGATGAAAGAAGGTTTCCCTCTCGAACCCGATTTGTTTATGTTGACCGAAATTGCCCGCAAAGGTATCATTGAAGTGACTTCCTCACGTGATTATAGCCCAGAATATGCTCTGTTTCTGAATTTGACTTTTCGTGATGGTATTTCCTTTGATGAGATTGTAGAGGATGACGACACCAATATTTATATACCCTATTATTGTATACCCTTTAGACCCGCAAGCGAGCTCGCTGTCAGGTCGCTGACCAAAAATATATACTACAAGACTAGCTCTATAGTTGGTGATAAGTGCATAATTTGTTTGGAAGAGTTTAAAGAAGGAGCAAGAATTGTGACTTTACCATGTGGACATGAGTTTGACGATAAGTGTATTGTAGACTGGTTTGCGACCAGTCACTTTTGTCCATTGTGTCGCTTCGAGTTCCCCACGTGAAGATCGATGATGGGATCGAGGATTAGGTGCTAAGTTTTCTAAACTCTAAACGTTTTTTCTTTTTTTTTGTTACAAGTAAATTCTTAAGTTTGTTGACACAGAATTTGTCTAAAGTTTTGCTCTCTTAGATTTTTTGCCAAATCAATAATTCTTCCTACTTGACTCGATTTCATATAAATATTTGCTTCATTATTCAGCGGATTTTGTCAACCATGAATTCTAACTCGTAAGACAAATATTCGTGTTCTGCTTTTTTATGGTCAGGTTCAGCTTTAAACTCTCGGAAGGTGAAAGTTGCATGGTCTGAAGTATGTTCTCCAAAACAAGAAGGGGGTTTGGGATTACGCTCGATTGCAGAAGCAAATAAAGTCTGTGTTTTGAAGTTGATTTGGCGCATTCTCTCAGCTAGGCGGTCGCTTTGGGTGGAATTGGTTAAGAAATATCTTATTCGAAGAGGCTCCTTTTGGTTAGTGAAAGAGAATACAACTTGTGGTTCTTGGATATGGAAAAAAATTTTGAAATACAGAGACACAGCAAAGAGTTTCTATCGAGTGGAAGTTAGAAACGGCGAAGCTTCTTCTTTTGGGTTTGACAGATGGAGTGAGATGGGTTGTCTTTATGACAGATTGGGTGCAAGAGGGTGCATTGATTTGGGTAGCCCGATGACTGCTACTGTGGGTGAGGTAATGGCAGGGGCAAGAAGAAGAAAATATCGGGTAGCTATTTTGAATCAAGTCGAAAACGAAATAGTAAAACAGAAGCTCATAAGATCGAATGAGACCGATGTAGCATTATGGAATGGAAAGCATGACCACTATCGAAAAGAGTTTCACACCAAAGAGACGTGGCTGCAGATTCGCACCGCAAAGCTATTGATGGAGAACTACAACGGAATCTGGTTCAAGCACTCGACTCCGAAGTACTCACTCATCACATGGCTCGTTCAAAAAAATAGAGTAGCTACGGGTGACAAGCTGATTAAGTGGAACCCGCAAGTAACTCCAAACTGCATTCTCTGTCAACACACTTTGGAGACATGGGATCATTTGTTCTTTATGTGCCCTTACTCATTTCAGGTCTGGACGAAGCTCGCAAAGGGAATCCTCCACGCTAGCTTCACCGCAAACTGGACGGAAACTCTCAAACTGATACATGACAATAGGCTAAGCAAGACGAAGTGTTTCATTGTAGGGTACATATTTCAAAATGCAATCCACTCTCTTTGAAGAGAACGGAACAACCGACGACACAATGAAGAACCATCCCCATGCGAGAGACTGATAAGAGTGATCGATAAAATCATTCGGAATCGTTTGAGCACAATTCGGAGTAGCGGAGATATGAAACTTGCAGGAGGTTTGCAAGATTGGTTTGAATCAAGACAAGGAGAGAAGATTTTTTTGTTTTTGTTTTGAATGATGTCTTTTAAAACAAGTATGTATAAGTTGTAGAACAATTTTTTTTTTTTTAATATAATTTAATATTAAATTTAAAAAAA
>Ga0041059_1001462_pt1 | contig 18665 bp, 14 predicted proteins | sample AraColnosormetaG_FD_56232 | JGI IMG/M metagenome (GOLD analysis project Ga0041059, IMG submission 56232) | Arabidopsis roots microbial communities from North Carolina, USA - Col MF nosort | ecosystem: Host-associated > Plants > Roots > Unclassified | place: USA: North Carolina | collected...
CAATTAAATATGTAAAATTAAATAATAAATACATCATTAATCTATAAATTAAAAGTTGAAGAGCTTACATTAATTATTCAGTGGATACATGGCAAATGTTAAAGTGATGATGTGTCAATCATATGGAGAGAGTTGGCTAACTTTCATATATATAATTAGTAGATTAAAAACTCACTAAAGAATAGAACAAGTTTTCTTGTAATGAGTTTTCAGAGAAAAATCTTATTGCTGTAATTGACAAACCAGTGCAAATGGTTGACGTAATTGAAGAAATTAAAAGAGTTGAATAAACATTCAATCAATTTTTTACTATTTAAGTTGAAATAGTTGAAAAAATGATTCAATTGCACTCCTAACCCATTTAAATAAAACCCAAAAAAAACTTTATATTAGTAAATCTCATTAAAATAAAATTCTTACTACGTTTTGGTAATATATTCACATCTTATCATAAATAAAAAATGTTATATAAGATGACACTAATAAAAACAAATTTGGTATCAGATCATTATGTGTATTGGGAGTTATCAAAGGATCTCTTCACCCAAACGAAAAGTTTGGCGCCTCCGAGATTTAACAGATCAAAAATATTAAACTGCCATCCAAGTTTTAGATTTTGTGGCTAAAGTTGAGGATGAAGCAACTATCCATTTAAAAAAAAAAAAAAAGCAACTATCCATTCCACTACCGAGCGTACTTCCCAAAAAGAAGTAGATATATGGCAAGGTTCTCAAGGATGAACCTAAAAGGATGGATGAGTAGTTGGACATACACAATATGTTTTTTTTTTTGTGGATTAACCATGACATAGTTAACTATGATACATTTAAACATGAACTAATTAAGGAAAATTCCGTGCAAGGTTTAGTTGCCCCATAACTAAAAGCCCTCCAAACTCTTATAAAGAGCATGTCCAACGTTGGTGAAAAAATAAATTCTAAGATTCAAAGGTGAAAACAACAGCTAACTGGCATATATATGTATGACTGTTTGTCTTGGAAATAAAAGAAATTTTGATTTTAAATGCTATAATCAATTTATAGACAAAATTAGCTAAATGATGAATATGGTCGTTAAAGATTTTGGACCCAAAGTTTGAATGTGCACTGTTTGATCCTCATTCACTCTTGCTTAATAGCCATCAATTCATTTTGTGAATATAAGCAAAAAAGCCACTTGAGCTCTTGAGAAGAAGAAGTCGTGGTTCGGTTAATCAGGAGACAGCCGAGATAAAGAAAGTCTTCATGAGATTTAATGTGATGGTTAATTACGTAATGAAAGGGTGGCTGATAATTGTTCATGGCTGTTGCATCATGTCATGATCACTTGACATGTTTATTCTAAAGATTTCTTGTTCCATCACTTTTCATTTAGACTTATCAAGTACGTACGTAGTGATAAACTTAATTTGTAATATCTTTTCTCATGTTACAAACTCGGACTTCTGTCGTCCATGAGCCTGATATATATTTGATGACCAAGGCTTAGGATGTTGAACTGATCCAATCTTCATTCTCGGAGGTTTTGCTATGTGTTCTTCGTCCAGCTCATTGTTAATTACACCGAGATTGACATAATGACATGATTCAAAAATGGGAACGTTGTTGTTGTTGTTGTTTCTTTTTCAATTTGCATATATATATTACAGAGTTACAAAGATGAGAAATATCTTAAAACCTATTCTATTAGAGAACGTACGGTGTGTTCATAATGACAATGAACATTTTTGTCTACGTAGATATATTTACTTTGTTTTTTTCTTCATTTTCAATTATCTTTGTAACGTTCTCTCTCAAATTAGCTGGAACAACGATCTACAATGACGTGTATCTAATAATCAATCCTAAATATATGAACCAAACTAAACTAGAAATGAAATGTCTCCAAATAGACTATATTATATATACGTACTGAACGAAATCACAATTAGTTCACAGCTAAATGCGACTGTTATTATATTAATACAAGATCCTATTTTAGGGTTAGACTGTCTTTTTCAACATATCTCTTAGAGTCTTTATGTAATAAAAATTACAGAGAAATGAGCGGAAGTTGTCAGTAAAAAAACAAAAGAAACTGTCAAAAAAAGACAGTAAGATCTCCACTAAAACTGGGTTTGAAGAACATGAAAAAAATACCAAAACCACTTCACCTATTCATAAGCTAAGATAAATCTAAAACAGCTAATATCACAATCGATTCCTAATAATAGATAACGAAAATTCTTATATTTAAGGAGCTCACAAGCTCTTCAGTTTTGGATCATAAGCTCACTAGTTCTTGTTTGAATAACAAAGCAAAAGGCAATAATACTAACAATCAATAAGTGAAGAATAAATAATAATGGCTGGAGGAGCCTTTGTATCAGAAGGTGGTGGTGGAGGAAACAGCTATGAAGGCGGAGTCACCGTCTTTGTCATCATGACATGTATTGTGGCCGCTATGGGAGGTCTCCTCTTTGGTTATGACCTCGGTATCTCAGGTTCGTAAATTCCACATTCGCCTTTTTCTTCTTCGGGTTGAGTTATTTTGGTTCGCTTTCGCTGTCCACTCTAGCTTCGGGGAATGTAACGTGACTTCTTTTGTTGTATAGGTGGAGTGACATCTATGGAGGAGTTTCTGAGCAAGTTTTTCCCGGAGGTGGATAAGCAAATGCACGAAGCAAGGCGCGAGACTGCTTACTGCAAATTCGATAACCAATTGCTACAGTTGTTCACTTCCTCACTCTACCTCGCGGCACTCGCGTCTTCCTTTGTAGCTTCGGCTGTCACAAGGAAGTACGGACGCAAAATCTCCATGTTTGTTGGAGGGGTTGCTTTCCTCATAGGTTCTCTATTCAACGCATTTGCTACCAATGTCGCAATGCTCATCGTTGGTAGATTGTTGCTCGGAGTCGGTGTTGGATTTGCCAATCAGGTGAGTCAACAACTCAACATGGTCATGGTGTGTTTATTATGTGGTTTAGCTCAAGACATTCTGGTTCTGGACTCGGTTTGGTTCAAAAATTTCTCAATTTTTCAGAGTGGTTCCAATTTCCAAACTAGAATCAACTTACATCTAAGGTTCAGTTTTAAAATACAAATAAATAATTAATACTATCAAAATTTAGTTGCGGTTTATTTTGGTTTATTCGTTGCTGTTTGGTTGCACGATATTTGATTTGTTAGCTATAAAAATATTGTTAGCGCTTAGTATGAAATAAAGTAAGGTATATTTGGTTTCAGTATGGCTCATCCATCTTTAACTTTGTTTTTCCAGTCTACGCCTGTTTATCTCTCGGAGATGGCTCCAGCGAAGATCCGAGGAGCACTTAACATCGGGTTTCAAATGGCTATAACCATCGGGATTTTGATTGCAAACTTAATCAACTACGGAACATCTCAAATGGCTAAGAACGGATGGAGAGTATCATTGGGTTTAGCCGCTGTACCGGCAGTTATTATGGTTATTGGATCTTTTGTCTTGCCCGATACACCAAACTCGATGCTCGAGAGAGGCAAGTACGAACAAGCGAGAGAGATGTTGCAAAAGATTCGTGGAGCTGATAACGTAGATGAGGAGTTTCAAGATCTGTGTGATGCTTGTGAGGCTGCTAAGAAAGTGGATAATCCATGGAAGAACATTTTCCAACAGGCAAAATACAGACCCGCTCTTGTTTTCTGTTCTGCGATTCCTTTCTTCCAACAGATTACTGGTATCAATGTTATCATGTTCTACGCCCCCGTTCTCTTTAAGACTCTCGGTTTTGCGGATGATGCCTCGCTCATCTCAGCGGTTATTACGGGTGCGGTCAATGTTGTCTCTACCCTTGTCTCCATCTATGCGGTTGACAGGTACGGAAGAAGGATTCTCTTCCTTGAAGGAGGCATCCAAATGATTGTTTCCCAGGTAAAAATGCTAGTTCCGAGTTTGCGTATACATGTGGAAAAATGAAACGTTTTCAGTTCATAATGTATATAAATGATGATTGCGTACCTTACATATATTGTTTGATGGGTCATTTTGCAGATCGTTGTTGGTACCTTGATTGGTATGAAGTTTGGAACCACGGGATCAGGGACCTTAACACCTGCAACAGCAGATTGGATCCTGGCTTTCATATGTTTGTATGTTGCAGGATTTGCATGGTCATGGGGTCCATTAGGATGGTTAGTACCAAGTGAGATCTGTCCATTGGAAATCAGACCAGCGGGACAAGCCATCAACGTCTCTGTCAACATGTTCTTCACTTTCCTCATTGGACAGTTTTTCCTCACGATGCTTTGCCACATGAAGTTTGGTCTCTTCTACTTCTTTGGAGGAATGGTTGCAGTCATGACCGTCTTCATCTACTTCTTGTTGCCGGAGACAAAAGGGGTTCCAATTGAAGAAATGGGAAGAGTATGGAAGCAACATCCGTTCTGGAAACGTTACATGCCAGATGATGCTGTTATTGGAGGAGGTGAAGAAAACTACGTCAAGGAGGTTTGAAGAGCCAAGAAAGTGAAATGTTTCAAAGTTCTAGGCATTGGTTTTGCTTAAGCACGGGTTTTTGGTTGCTTTTTCAAGGGAAAATAAGGCAGCAAGATGTGAGAATCTGCAGCCGAGACGAAAAGAAGAAGAAGAATGGAAGTTGTTGAAAAAATCTTAAATGTTGAATTCTTTAACCTGATTCATTCCAATAAAATCCAAGCAGAATTTGTTTCTTGGCATCCAGTTGCATTTGATTTTCTTTTCTTTTTACCAACAAATGAGATTATCTGTAAGAAATGCAAAAACCTAACTAGATTTGTTGCAAGCATAAGCAAATAAGCCTAAATACATATTTCCCTGATAAGAGAACAACTCTTTTCTATTCGTAAAATTTGTTGCAAGATATACACATCAAATGAGAAACCGGGGATGAAGATCATCACAATTGAAGAGATTTGATTACATTAAAAAAACAGTGTTGAGACAGAAGAATACCGGTGGGGAGAGAGACGATTAAGCAACAGATATTGAGTTCAAGAGACCATCAATGTACTCCTTAAGCTTGGCCTTTGTAATAGCACCTTCCCTTCTGCTCCCTGGAACTTCCTTCCCGTCCTTGAAGAGAATGAAATGCGGTAAACCATAAACCTTGAACTCCGCTATTAACTTTGGATTAGCGTCGTGATCAATCTTTACAATCGTCAATTTGTCACCATATTCCTGAGAAACAAAGGAAACATTTTGAGTTTAAATAACCAAGACAACTAAAAACACTCAGAACTGAATTTATTCTCTAAGCACTTGCAAAAGGAAGCTCAACTCTAAACAGTAGTCACTAACTGACATTTTTAGTAGTTGTAGAGCTAATGGTATATGATTAACAATAGTTTCTCATACATAAAATCTCAAATCCCAAGTTTGTACCACCAAATCATGCGTGAAAATCTCTGACGATCTCATTCAATTTCAAACTCTCACGATTCTCCAGCAAGAACTGATGATTACAAAAGAGAGATTAAATGTATCAAACCTGAGATAAGGCTTCCATAGCTGGATAGATCAATTTGCAGGGACCGCACCAAGTAGCGACGAATTCAACCAAAACCGGCTGGGCTGATTCGAGAACCGTACTCGAAAACTCACTCTCTCCAATCTCTTTGATTCCGCCGCATCTTATCACCGAACTAGAGCTTTTTCTGGTTCTTCTAGCACCGGAGCTTAACGAAAGCAGGTGGCGGTTAGCCGCGACGGAGGTGACCTGGACTGAGCTCAGAGGTTTGACGGAAACGGAGGTTGCCGGAGAACATGAACGAACCGGAGGAGTGAGATATGATCGCATAAGAATCGTCGAACTGGAGACGATAGAGTCCATGGCTTCTTCTTCCACGTTCTCCTAATCTTCTCTGTGTTTGACTCATATTCAGAAGAACACGTTTGTGTGGCATAGGAAGGAAAGCTGGTGATGACTTTTCTCAAGGTCCACTACTTTTTTATTCTTTTACTTTTGCCCCGTACTTTGAGAAAACCATTTTAAGCTCCTTACTAATTGGACTAATTGGGGCTAGGCCCATAGTTGAAAATAGTCCTCGCCGGAGTTGCGTAATTTTTCACAGGTGAACGATGACTTTTTCAAATACGAAAGCCGGTCCAATCCGATCTATCAAACAAGCTTTTTCGTGATTTGGTATGCTCTTGTGGTGGATTTCGATTTTTCTTAACACTAAAACAATTAATTATCGGTGTAAATCGGTAATGGCAACATCATACCAAACAACATTATGATTATTAATTTATTATTGTAGATTTGATACTGATTCCTTACATGAAGTTTCTTCTTTTCTTAAAAAACATTCCACAATTACAAAAATAATGTCGGATACATTTTCGACGATAGAAACCCTTTTCAAGAGCTTTGGAATAGGCTTGATGACACTTGACAGCTCGCTTTCACATTCCATCGCGAATTGAGACATAGCATCAACATTCCTGTTTAAAGTGTCATAGTCATTGGTTGCCAAAGCTTTAAGTGCGGTTTCAAGAGGATTGATAAGATTAAAAAGATGTAAACATAGCTCATAAGAACCCTTAGAACTGGGATCGGTTGTGCTGTTTGTGAGTGACTGGAAATGCTTTATTAGATCAAAGGTGTTTTGAAAATCATAATTGATCAAAAATTTGGCGAGATCATAAGTATCCAATGTTGCAACTTGAGTGGATGATTTCATGAACTCATAGCAAAATGACGCATTGACTGCTCTGCGTGCGCACATGCCACATATTTCATCTGTTGTAACCTTCGTATTAAATCTTGCATATGATGAGACAACAAAAAGAAGTAAAACTACTATATGAACCAATAAAAAGTTGTTCTTGACATATGCAACCATTTTTGTTTTTCAATCTTTAAGAACTTATGTGAGATTATTATAGGGTGCAAACATATCTTTAAATTTAAAACTAACAGATTTTGTTTCATTTTTGCTGTAAATGCTGCAGATTATGTACCATGGAAAAAGATTTGAATTTAAATCCAAAAATATGACTATGATTCTCCTATTTTTGTTTGATTTTTTTCCTCATTGTTTTTTTTATTTTATTTTTGGACAATGTTTGTTTTCATTCCATAATGTAGAAGCCAAATACAAAGATAAAGGGAAAAAGTTCCAAAGTTTAAAGCACAACAATAAGGGGCATACTCCAAAAGTTACCAGAAAAATGATAAAAAGATAGATAGGGCTAATCGACAAAGGGTCCTTGAGAGTTTTGAGCCAAAAGCAAAGATGCTTATGGTACTTGTGAGATCAAAGTTTATCGACGACTCTTTCAAGAGCGATTCAAAGGAAAAACAAATTGTCTCTGTCAAAAGACGAAGTGGCGTTAATGAAGGGGTCAAAGACATGATTCTCGCCGGCACGAGGAGAGCTACATGAAGTAGAGCTTTGACAAAGGTTTGGGTAGTGGTGATGGTGCTCTGGTGCTTGGATTTATTTGCTAGAATTGATGCCGAATGAAAGTTGAGGTTAGGCAAACAATAGCAAACATGAAGTGAGGTGTATGACTTGAAGACGTTAAGCGAGCATGATGAGGGGTGGTCCTTTGACAAGCTTCCCAAGCCACCATAAAAACTCTCGCATGAAGGTTCAACAGCATTAGACCAAAGTCTTTCAAGCAAAGAAAGTCATACCACAACATATTATATGAAGCTAAAACCAAGGTTCGTAAAAAAAGAGTATAAGGTTGTAACATAATAGGTGGATCCTCTCTCACATGGAGTATTATACCATGAAAATTAAGAATTTCACACAAAGTTTTTAGTCGACTTAACACATAACAAAAATAATCAGACATGAGCTTATTGGATTTGAGCATATGGAAAAGGTCCCAGAAGTTGGTAATTGTACATATATGAGCTCGATAAACAGGGAATACATGGATATGGGGTTGAAGAAGCTACGGTAACCATTGCTCCTTAGAGACGGGGTCATAATGCCGTTTCTCCTCGACCTATTCAACAAGCCTTGATAAAGGAAGCTATCATATAAGGTGTTTTTCAAGCTTTGAAAATAGAGAGTATTACCCCTAGGTAATTCTAATGGTCATGTTCTCAGATAAGTTTTATACCAGCATAGCAAGATTGTTTGATTATGTTCCAATCGACGTCCATTAACAATCAGTTCCATGAGTCGACACAAAAATTCGCTAAGCAAGATCAGAAAAGTTTTATGCAAAACATGGGCTTTTGCAGAGAGAACAGTGGAATACACTTTTTGGAGTTGAGCTTTGAAAATATGATAATTGGGCCTAAGCCCAGAAGGTAGAAAGGAATGTCCAATCTAGTGACATCGACATAAATTAGGTTAGTTTGTCACCGAAGGCGAATTCTGGTGGGAAAAGGCATTTGTGCAGATTGAGGGAGAGCCAAAATCGGGAGATCTGAGCAACACAAAGAAAATCGTCTCAAGTTCAAAGAAAGAGATACTGTTGTAAAAGAATGGCTTCCTAGGTTTAAAATCACGAGAAAAGTAGTAGGCATAGCTTCCCAAAGGAGATTTCTGGGAACCTCCATCCAACTCTAGCATCTGATCAATAACCATCCGACATTGAGTTAAGAGGGAAAGGCTTGGTTGATTGAGAAGTTGACCAAAAGCAATGTAAAACAGAGATCTTTGGGAAGCAAAAGAAAATGGTGAAACAGAGATCCGGACGCCGGCAAAACCTTCTATTACTTGATTTTTTTTTCAGCAAAAGAAGGTAGGGGATTGGTTTCGGTAATCAGGACTAGGAGAGAAAGCTTAATTTATTTATTTTTCCTAAAGCAACAAGCACCTTCTATTGCTCATCTTTTTTTTCCCTCATTGGTTTAACTATTATATCAGTAGATAAGGTTCACATAAATACGTGTAGTTAAAAATAAATAAAAACTAATAATGTTATTTGAATTCTAAGTAGTACTCCACACATTTTTTATAATATTTACTCTGTATTTTTTGTTTTAGTCTTATACATTACATTTTTTCAATACAATTTTACGGTTTTATCAATAAACTGGATTTTAATTATATGTATTCCATATTAACAAAAAATTCTCCAAATATTTATTAATTAAAAATTACAAGAAATTACATAATTAAACTTTATTAATTAAAAATTATAAAATATTTATTTTTAAAATATCATGACATGCCAGTAAATTCTTTAAAAAGGGCCAAAGGGGCATAAAAAATGCTCCATATAAAAAGGGATACGAAAAATGAGTTTTCATTATAGCGTTACGTCAAAGTGTTTGTGATCCTCCTTTATTTGTATGTAGTGGAGATGAGGTAGCTTTGAAAATGTTAAATTTTGTAAAATATATATTGTAAATAATTTGGGTCATATTGTACAACAATTCATTTTAGGTAGTAAAATCACTTTATTTTAGGGCCGGTGAATATCTCAAACATAACACAAATATCTTATGTTATTAGTAAGGTTACTTTGAGACTCTAAAATAGTCATTAGACTCATTATACACTTACGTGAGCAACAAGGCTTGTTGAACAAGTAGTTTAATGACGAAGATAAGTTTATGAGGTGGCATTATCTTAAACTCAAAGCCCAAGTTTCTTAAACTCTACCACTATGATCGTGTACTCATATTTAGTTCAATCTTTTGCTCACTGTTATTTGATTCCCTATGCATTTCCTTAGTTGGCTCTAAAAAAAAAATTATTTTCCAAACTTGGTGAGTCGTTTAATTACATGACATCAATAAAAGCGTTTATAAGACCACAAATTTTGTCTCCCTAAACCCAATAATATCTTTCATCTGTTCCAGATCATTAGTAAGAAAGATTATTTTTTTTGGGCCGTAATGAATTTAGACGGACAATGTTCTTTTCCTGGAAGTTGATTTTCAAATAAAGTTAAGCTAAAACCACTTCTCCATAATATGGTACTTTACCGAGAATAAATCTGTATGTAACGTTAAGTAATTCTTAACCCGTACGTAGTACGAGAGAAATTCTAGTTCATTCATTATTCAAGAAAAAGAAAGAAAAATAAAAAACTGATTTTCACCATCTAATAATTGAAAGTAAAGATGCTCAGAAGCTACATATGAAAAAGATAAGTTTTATTTCTTTTATTTGTTCTCTTTAAGGTTTAAGGTTACATCATGTTTTCCTTTTATAGGAGTTACAATGTCAGTGACTTTAGGGTTTGTTCTGACACATGTCAGGTTTCTATTGATCTTACACACTCAAAACGGTTTTTTAAAACTACTCCATCTTTGCCCGCACAGCTCCTGGTTTTAGTCACTTGATCCAATCCTGTTTTACTTTTGGCTTTGTCTTCTTTTGCACGTGGAGATAACCGTTGGAGCTGTGAGTTGTTTTGGGTCTGCGCTTGGGCCTTCTGCTTGTTGGGCTTGATCTTTGTTAGATTCTCAATTTGGCCCAATCGCTGAACCTTCTTGAGGATGTCGTTTGGTAATCTTGTCTTTGCAGCTTCCTCTTCTTCATGTCCGATCACAACTCTGATTTGATTCTTCTCTTCTCCAATCCGAGTTGTAATCTCAATGAAAGATGCCTTCTCACTAATAATAATGGATCACGAAATTGATCGAGAATTGATAGGTACCAGTTAATATATTTTAATATATTTTTCACCATTTAATATATTTTGTTAATGGATTGACAGATTCTATTTTCTTTAATGCTTTAAATACTAATGGTAAAACGATCTAATCAAAGACCCTCGTTGTACGGAATTCCGGTGGCGTTCAGCCACGGGTCTTTATTTATCAACTTCCCAACAGTAAACTTGTTCGCTTCTATCGGATCGGTTATTATCTTGAACCCCTTTCAGCGAACTCTCTGGCTTGTGTTTGCTCTGGGGCCTTTGTTTTTGTACTCTCCATAGTATAGTGTGGACAAACGTCCTGTGGTGCTGCTATTCCACGGAGTCCATCCCATTGGATCTATCATATCATCCAGATAAGACTCCATAAACACTACTGTTGAGAAATCACCCCACGGTCTTCCCAAGAACGTCTTCACCATTCTTTTTACTGGAACAAGATCTGAACTTGCCGTTATACTGCAATTCTGAATTGAAAACCCCGATGTACCCGGCTTGTCACTTTGTTGAGCAGTTATAACATTGCTCTGTCCTTCCATTGGCTTCCGGGCCTCAATTCGACAGTTTTGAAAAATTGCTGAGGCATGACCGAAAATGAAGTCTACGGTGCCCGTGATGAAGCAGTCACGGTAAAATTGTCTGTATGAATGGGCATAGAGGGTATCCTGATAAGCATCAATGCGACACCGATAGATGACTACAGCATCACCGCTCACTCGAAGAGCAACAGCCTGTCCCTTTGCTGGTCCAGCCGTGTTCTGTATCCAAAGATCCTGGGCCATGAACCAATTTCCATCGATGGCTGCAAGTTTATAAAACATATGTGAGTTTAAGAAATACAATAATAAATAGCTTCCGACATATAATCCGGGCTTTATGTGAATGATATAATAAACCAAATCGTGATCAATGCCTTAGATTTATTTGGTTTCTTTTCAATTCACTTAAGATAGTCCATATTGTAATTTTTACAGAAACAAATATAATGACATTAAAAGCTTAACTATCGAAGAGCATTTACAGATGATTAAAATAGTTTCATTAAACCGATTTGGTTTAATACGGTTTAGTTTTTCATTCAATAATTATGTTTACCAATATATATCAAACATTTAGTCTTAATTTCCTGTTAGAGCAAACAAACAAATTCAATAACATCTTTTCCATCGGATATTTTATTTTATTTTTTATTCGATCAACTCAAGTAGTTACAATGAAGTGTTTGTGTAATGTAATGGGGGACATAGTAATGAAAATGAAATAAGGAATTATTTGGCAAAGCATGCTTAGTGTATGTTGGATTATTTCTTAGTTGATATTTTAAGTATCTCCTTTGTGGGCTTTTTCCAATTATCATGGGCTACATTTTGTTCTTTTAATTAATTAATGCAAGACATTTTTTTTTAAAAACCCCGAGAAAATAAAAACTGAACATGAAACCAACTTTTCAAATACAAACGTTTAAGATTAATATTTTAAAATATATATCTACTGTGGCCTCTTTTTTTTAATCTGCACTATCTAGAAATTTAGCTATCAAAAATATAGTTTTTTAAAACCCAAGAAAAAAAATTGAAATCAAACCAAAGTTCTAAGAAGAACAAACATTCAAAATAAAATATATTGGGTATCCTCCCATGTGTCCTTTGTGGTTCATGCATGGTGGTTCTTTCTTGGATGATATTTTGAATATTTCTATTGTGAGCTCTTTTAATGTAATGTAAACCATCGATCAAAACTAAATTAAGAAAGATGGGAAGATCGATTTTTATATTATTTTTTATTTTGTCATCAGGAAGATCGATTATGTTTACTGAAAAGACAATTTTTTTTTAAAGAATATACACATTTAATTTTAAAAAACAAGTTATCTTGGAGTTGATATCATCTTTTGGCCATGAAAGTATACATTTTAATAGTGGGATTATCAGCAAATAAAAAACATATTTCAGTATTAAGGAGCGTTGATAGATTTTGGTATAAGTGTATACATATAAAATTCCAATTTAGAGACAATTAAACATAATAATATAGAATGTTTCGGTGATGAGATTAATAGAACAAGTGCTTTTTCCTATTACCTTGGCAGGATCAAAATCAGTTAACCAAGAAGGAAAGCCATTGGAGGGAACCACCATCTCCACCAGATTAGAGGAAGTTGAGGATGCAAATGGATGAGAAACAAAAAAAGCTATAACAAAGATGAAAACTGAAAGTTTGGAGTTAAGAAGCTGAGTCTCCATTGTTTAAAGTTTTTTTTTTTCTATTCTGTGATGACTTTAGAGAAACGAAGAAAGGTTAAATAGAGAAAACTTAGAGCTTCTTCTATAATCATGTATAAATGTGACATTTATTTCATTTTATAAGAAGAAAGAACTCAACTGTAACCTTACTAGCGCCTTCTGATAAAGCTTGTTAGTCTTCTCCTTCCTATATGGAGTATGTTTTTGCATCAGGCTATTATTCTTGTTTGCTTTGCCAACAGTCATTAACTCATTATCTTGATGTCATCGGTTCCAATTAATTATTTGTTTGACTTTATGATTATTTTAAATTTCATGTTTTTTATATGTTATACACATACTAACCTTTTCTTATCATATGTGTAGTCAATAAATAAACCATGCATACATTTTAATGCGACGTGAAGCTCGTTTACATCCACGAAGAAAAAAACGTAGTCATTTCAGAAGCAATATCTTTTAAAAGGTCTATGATATTTCTATCATGTATAAGTTTTCTTAAAAGCTTAGGTTAAATATTATACATGTGCATGTGTACAAACAAATATATTAACTTAATTTTTTTTAAAATAGAATTATATATATATATATATATATATATATAGAAACAAAAACACAAGAAAACCCTGTATTAGGATTTCATGACACAAAAATGATATGCAATATAATAAAAATATTTGTTGTAGTAGAGCTCCTAGAGGTGGATAAAAAGACAAGTAGATTTTGACATATAACTATTATCTTGTACTTGTCTAGTGGTATATATAGATAGAAATAATAATAAAAGAATCTTGTTGACATCTTATAAATTCATTATTATAAATTTATAATAAATTCATTATTTTGTTGACCTCTTATAAATTTTGTTGACATATAACTATTATCTTGTACTTGTCTAGTGGAAAACAACATTATTATTATTAATTCATTATTATAGATTTGGGTAATGATTTCTTACATCGAATTTTTTTTTTTCTTAAAAAATATTCCGAAATTACAAGAACAATGTCAGATACATTTTCGACAATAGAAACCCCTTTCGAAAGTTTTGAAATAGGCTTGATGATACTTGACAGCTCGCTTCCACATTCCTCTGCATATTGAGACATAACACCAACGTTCGTGTTTAAAGTGTCATAGTCATTGGCTGCTAAAGCTTTAAGAGCGGTTTCAAGCGGATCAATAAGACTAAAAAGATCTAAACATAACTTATAGGAATCTTTAGAACTGCGATCTGTTGTGTTGTTTGTGAGTGACTGGAAATGCTTCGTCAAATCTAATGTTATTTGAAAATCGTAATTGATCAGAAATTTGGTGAGATCATAAATATCCAATGTTGCAATTTGAGGGATTGATTTCATGAACTCATAGCAAAATGACGTATTGACTGCCATGGGTGCACACATGCCACATATTTCATCTGTTGTAACCTTCGTATTAAATCTTGCATATTACGAGACAACAAAAAGAAGTAAAACTATTATAAGCACCAATAAAAAATTGTTCTTGACGTATGTAACCATTTTTTTTTCAATATTCGAGAACTTATGTGAGATTATTATAGGGTGAAAACATATCTTCAAATTTAAAAACTAACAGATTTTGTTTATTTTTGCTGTAAATGATGCAGATTATGTACCATGAAAAAATGATTTGAATTTAAATTAAAAAATATGACTATGATTCTCCTATCTTTGTTTGATTTTTTTTTCCTAATGGTTTAACTTATTATATCACTAGATGAAGTTCACATAAATACGTGTGGGTTAAAAATAAATGAAAGATCTATTAACATTATTTGAATTCTAAGTAGTAGTCCATACATTTTTAATAATATTTAAACTGTTTTTTTTTTTTAAAACTAGATTTTAGTTTTACACGTTACATTTTTTCAATACAATTTGACGGTTTTATCAATAAACCGGATTTTAATTATATGTATTCCATATTAACAAAAAATAGCTACACCAAAAAGAATAGATGCATTTTATCAAGTTTCTTTATTAGTTATATTCTATTAAAAGATTTTAAAATTAAGAAAACATAATACAGTAGTAAAAATAAAATCCAATACTTTGTTTTCTTAAGATACACTACTTTTTTATTCTTTTAATTTTGCCCCATACTTGAGAAAATCATTTAAACCACCTAAATTAATTGGGCCTAGGCCCATAATTGAAAAAGTCCTCGCCGGTGAGAGTGGCGACGCAATTACAGATTCGCTGAAACGTCGTCTCTCTTTCTCTCTCATCTCCTCCCATTTTCTCGTCTTCTATGTTTTAATATTTGTAGATTTCGTCATGACCTCCGGCGGAAACTCAATCGAACCCTCCGTCGTGGCAGAGGCGGAGAAGATGTTATTTTGTTACCAATACGATCAGACCATCACAATCTCTATTACTTCCTCCGCTGATCCTTGTCCTCTTTGCAACGGAGGTTTTCTGGACGAATACGTTGACCCTAACCCTAATCCAATCCCCAATCTAATTCTCCCGATGTCGGATCCAATCTCATCTCGCTTCTCATTCATCCCAGTCATGGACTTCACGAATCCGAGTTTCTTAGGTGAATCAATGGAGCCACAGTCTACTCAGCAACAGCTTAATGCTTTTGATCCGGTTAGATTAATCCATAACCATCTCCTACAACTTCAATCTAGAAGGTATCAATGTTCAGTTTTTGTTAGAGAATCAACTCTCGGATCAAGCTAATCCGTTAGCGGGGAATCACGGAGATTACTTCTTTGGTCGTGGTCTTGAGGATCTGATTTAGCAACTAGCTTAAGAAGTAAGATAATCTAATGATGGTTGACTACATAAAACAGAGGTGTGATTGAGACATGGACCAATTCTAATTACTCTATTGTTACTTGATAGGCTTCGATTTATTTATTTTAGTATTTTTCCACCCCTTAAATTTATGATTGGAATAGTTGTGGAAACTCATAATCTATCATATGATAAAAATGTAAAATACTCTTTTGAGTTTGAACGAGTAAATTTATATACAATATAAAATAAAATGATAATATAATAACAATTCGAAGATGAAGACATCTATCATTTTCAAAAGAAAAATTCGAAGAATTAATAATTTTGTTTGATTATAATTTAATAAAACCCATTAATTGAGGAAAATAATCGTCATTAAAGTCTAATTTGAAAACCAAAAAGCATCGGTTAAGAAAAATATAAAGGGTAAAATCGGAAATTTGACCATGTGATGTGCTGAAAATTCCACTGTTGGTGGCCAAAAAAGACATTCAAAATTGTCGGATCATTCTCTCTAATTAATTACACACAAATATACAATTAGACGAAAGAAAGAAAACAGTTTTACTCAGCAGAGAAAAAGTTGCATCTTCTTCTTCTTCTTTTTCTTTTTCCGATTTTTCTCTCCATTTTTCTGATCTTTCTCTCCAATTTTATCAGTCGCCATTTGTTACTGTTAAACCCCAACTGTTATATCTCTTTTTCTTCTTCCAAAACATGTTTTAATTAATCTATATTCTTTTCATTGTTTGTTTCCTGAGTTTTACATTCAGGATCACCGAATTTATTCAGAGATTGCCATTCTTTTGTGTGTATGATTGAGATCGATCTCATCGGCGAATTCAATTTTGTATGAATCTGAAGTTTCTCCAATAAAGTGGGTTTCTGATTGGCGGGGTTTCTCCTTTTTTTTGAGTTTCTAAAATTTGAAAGGTATTCTCTGACTATGAGCTAGATCGAATCAATTTCAATCTTTTAGTATTGCTCATTCTTATGAAATCTATTAAAGTTTGAATCTTTTTTTCTGATTTGTGCTCGTTTCTAGAGAGATACGAGAAATGGTCTTGTGCTGATGAAGAAAAACGTCATTATTTTTTATTAAAATCATTATATAACTCAAGATTCAATCTAAATTAGATTGTTTTCGAGCAGATCAATAATCTTTTAGAGTCTTAACAATTCAACTGATCCACTGGATTTTGCATTGCTTTTACTTCATCAAGTTAAGAGTTCTTCATTTAGAGAGAGAGAACTAGAAAGTCTCTGCATTTTCTGGTTCAGAGGATTGTCTAAATTTAGAATCTTTTTTCTTTTGATTTTGGAACTTTATAATAGTGACTGAACATTGAGAGAGTACTTTATTCTAAAGTATGGTCCCCCATTGTTGTTGTTCTATTAGAAAATAGTTTTCTTTATGGTCTCATTGCTTTTGAACTGAACACTTCTGTCTCTTACAGGAAAATGGCACACAAGGTTAAGGCATCTTTTCAGTCACTTAAAACGATGCCGGCTGACTATAGATTTCTTGGTTCACCAATCTCTGATCACCTTGAGACCAATTTGATTACTCCACCAAATGGTCACTTAAAGAATGGGGTTAATGGCACTGCAAGTTCTGTTGGTGGAATGGATAGTGTTAATGAGGATTCACCTTATAGTGTCCGCAGCATTTTAAATGGAGAGCGGTCTTCAATTGGTGATGGAGATTCTATTTTGCCCTTGCCTGAGAGTAATGATCGCAAGTGGAGCGACACAAATGTATATGCTCGGAAAAAGGTATTGTTAAGGTCTAGTTGTTTTGTTGCATGGCCATGTTGAGACTATTAGTTAGGATGAAATGTTGTAACAAACATCAGAGGAAACATTCCTTTTCTTATGTAGAGGCGATTAAACTGACAACTTTTCGATTTCAGGTACTGCAATTTTGGGTCCAACTTCCAAACGGTAACTGGGAGCTGGGAAAGATAATGTCAACTTCAGGAGAAGAGTCTGTTATCGTGGTAACTGAGGGAAAAGTAAGTGATTTTGTTAAATTCCCTGGGTGAATGTAAACTATTATTGTAAGTGTTTGATCGGAAACTATCTCTTCACTTGATTCAACAGGTTTTAAAAGTCAAATCAGAGACTTTAGTACCTGCAAATCCTGATATTCTTGATGGAGTAGACGATCTCATGCAACTAAGTTATTTAAATGAGCCAGCAGTGTTGTACAACCTTGAGTATAGGTACAACCAGGACATGATATATGTAAGCCGTTTGTGCTAATACAGTTTATTTTTTCTGACATGTTGACAATCTCTTCTCTGAACTATATATAGTAAAATGTTATACCCTTTACTATTTGCTTTTCTGAATTTTCCTTTATGGTGCTAGACAAAAGCAGGGCCGGTTCTGGTGGCTGTGAATCCCTTCAAGGAGGTTCCTTTGTACGGTAATCGCAACATTGAAGCATACAGGAAGAGATCAAATGAGAGCCCTCATGTCTATGCTATTGCAGATACAGCAATACGTGAAATGATACGAGGTTGGATCATGATTTTTTTTTTTAATATGTTCATCTTCTTAATGTATTACATTCTATGTTTTCAGTCTTATCTTTTCCTGTTTCCATTACAGATGAAGTTAACCAATCAATCATTATCAGGTTAGTCAAAGTTTCCTCCTTAAATATGTTAACTGTAACAACTTAAGTGTAAGCAAAACTTGTGAAGCTTACGAGTGTCTATATTTGCTCATGAATTATTTCATACTAATATTGCATATTTTCGTGCCTCTGTAGTATTAATATAGTGTGGGACTAAATCTATTTGCCAAAACTTATTAGTTTTGACCTGAATAGATGCATTAGTGCGACTATGGAAAATAGTGGATTGGTTGAAAGAATGAGTTCTTCCACTTTGTGCATCTTGAAGTGTTTTCTTATCACAAGATTTCTTTTTCATCCAGTGGAGAGAGTGGAGCAGGAAAGACTGAGACAGCAAAGATAGCGATGCAATACTTGGCTGCTCTTGGAGGTGGAAGTGGGATCGAGTATGAGATACTAAAGACTAATCCCATCTTGGAAGCATTTGGAAATGCA